>Ga0207733_100190_pt1 | contig 57594 bp, 67 predicted proteins | sample A23P3SouthBayCA_FD_187735 | JGI IMG/M metagenome (GOLD analysis project Ga0207733, IMG submission 187735) | Aerobic enrichment media microbial communities from Eden Landing Ponds, California, USA - A23 P3 (SPAdes) | ecosystem: Environmental > Aquatic > Marine > Unclassified | place: Emeryville...
GGAGGTCATCATCATGCCGGGCGTGCAGTAGCCGCACTGGAGCCCGTGTTCCTCCTGGAACGCCCGCTGGATGGCGTGCATCTCGCCGCCCTCGGCGAGCCCCTCGACGGTCGTGATCTCCGCGCCGTCGGCCTGGACCGCCAACGAGGTGCAGGACTTGACGGCCTCGCCGTCGATCTCGACCGTACAGGCGCCACAGAGGCTGCTCTCGCAGCCGATGTTCGTTCCGGTGTACCCGAGCTCGTCGCGCAGCGCGTGTGCGAGCAGGGTCCGTGCCTCGACCGTGAGGTCGTGTTCCGTGCCGTTGACCGTGAGTGTGATGTCGTGTTCCGTCATGAGGAATCGGCGGAAGACCGCCCGAGTAGTCGATCGACGATACCCCTGTCGTCCCCCTCCTCGTCGTCGGGAGCGGGTGTGTCCGCGTCCGCCAGCTGGAGGTCGCGCAGCGTCGACTGCACGCCCGAGAAGAACCGCTTCACGATGCGGTTGGCGACGGGGTTGATGACGCGCTGGCCCATGCCGGCGACCTTTCCGAACACGTCGGCCTCCGTCTCCCACTCGACGGCGACGCCGCCGTCGTCCGTCGCGTGGAGGTCCATCTCCGAGGACATCTCGAAGGAGCTGTCTCCGGAGCTCCCCTCGCCCGAGGCGCGCATCCGTGGCTGGTCGCGCTCGTCGATGTGCACCACCGTCTCGAAGCTCGGGTTCACCGGCCCGACGCTCACCTGCACCAGTCCGGCGTACCACTCGCCCTCCCGGAACGACCGCTGGGCGATCGTCTCCGGATCGCCCGTCAGCTCCGCGTCCCGCCCGCTCGCCCGCTCGGAGAGCTCCCCGAAGTCCACGTCGTCGCTCTCGACGTGAAGCAGGTACTCACAGCCGGGCAGCGACTCGGCGATCAACACTGGATCCGACAGCGCGAGCCACACCTCCTCGACGGTCGTGTCCTCCAGCTCGAAGGTGCCGTTGAAGTTCATACGTCGGGACCTACCTCCGCCGTGTGCGTGTTACACACATGCATGTGACAACGCGACTATGTTCGCATAAGTGTTTGCAAAGATCAGGCAGGCCGGTCGATAGCAATCGAAATGCGTTACTTCCGGCGACTCGGCGAAATCCCGTACGGGACCGGGCCAGCTCCGCCCGGACGATCCGATCCTTGAGAACGGGATGGTCGCGCTCCGAGAGGGTCGCGACCCGGGACGGCCGACGCGGGCTTATCACCGTCGCGTCCGTTGGGTCGTCCGAGATGCCCGACCCACCGACGGATACCGGCCCCGACTCCGATGAGTCGGCGCGGAACGTCCTCGGCGAGCCGCTGGAAGCGTGCAGCGCCGACCCGGAGACCGGCTTTCTTCGCGACGGCCACTGCCGCCACCTCGCCCGCGATCCGGGTCGCCACGAGGTGTGTGCCGTCGTCACCGACGAGTTCCTTCGCTACTCGCGCGACCGCGGCAACGACCTGATCACCCCCCGACCGGATCTGGGATTCCCGGGGCTGTCGGACGGCGACCGATGGTGTCTGTGTCTGCCGCGCTGGGAGGAGGCGCGGGCCGACGGCGTCGCGCCGCCGGTAGTGCTCTCGGCGACGAACGAGGCGGTCCTGGAGGAGGTCTCACTGGGGACGCTGCGCGAACACGCGGTCGACGGCGAGTAGGGCCGTCGACAAGTGGAACCGGCGGTCAGTCGCCGTCAGTCATCGATCCGGCGAAGTACGCCGCGTCGGCTGCGAGGGCGTCACCGCCGCGGTCGGCGACGACCGACGTGAAGTCGCCGCCGTCACAGCGCCCACAGCGCGTCGGCCGGTCGAGACCAGAGTGAACGAGCCCGCACCCGTCGCAGGAGAAGTATCGCAGTCCGAGCACGACAGTCGGGAAGCGCCGGCGCCACAAAACACCGCCGGCGAGAACGGGCGTCGGTCGTCACTCCTCGTGGACCGCGAGGACGAACTCGGTCCCGCTCCCGAGAGGGTCGTTCGCGGTGACCGTGCGGTCGACCCGGAACCCCGCCTCGCGTAACTGCCGAAGCGTCGCCTCTCGCCCGGGCGTCGAGAAGAACATCTCCCCGCCCATCCAGTCCCGACGGACCGTCTCGTAGCGTCCGCCGGGCAGCGTCATCAACAGGCGACCGCCGGGACGGAGCGCCCGGGCGAACTCGCGATACACCGTGGGCTGAGTCTCGCGCGGGACGTGGAAGACGGCGTGGTAAGCAGTGATCCCGTCGACGCATTCCGACCGGATCGGGAGGCGACTCATCTCGCCGTGGACCAGTCGACTCTCGGGGAGGCGCTCGCGCGCGAGGGCGAGCCCCGCACGCGAGACGTCGAGACCGATCGCGCCGTCGGGGAGGTTCGCGAGCGTGCGGGCGCCGTCGCCACAGCCCACGTCGAGCACCAGCGGCGACGGCGGCAGGTCCGCGAGCAGGTCGTCGATCAACGCGGCGTCGGAGCCGTCCGGGTCTCGCCGCCGGGCGTACGTCGCGGCGACCTCGTCCCACGCGTGCATCACCGCCTCGGGGTCCAGCCGCGCCATACGCTTCACACGGGCTCAGTCGACAAAGGATCGATCCCGAGCGCGGCCTGCGGGGCGGCGGTTCGAACTCACCGCGTCGGCGCGAGCCGCGCCACACCGTGTAGAAGGCGAACGCGGCGACGAGCAGCCCGCTGGTCACGACGCACCCGGTAACCGTCGGCGACGCGCCCGCGGCGAGGCCCGGCCGACTACTATCTCCGGGATCCGACGAGTTCCGAGGAGAGTCCACTCGGACTGACACGTCGCCGGAACACGGGCGGTTTAGTGTCAGCACCGATAGAATGGGACGATGCACGCCGACGAGATCGATCCACAGGCCCGGGCGGCGGTCGAGCGGCAGGACCGCGTTCCGCTCCCGCACGACCGATACGGGCTGAAGCTCCTCCGCCTCCTCACTCGCCCCGTGACGTGGGTGCAGAACCGGAACCCGCCGAGCGTCGGCGCCGTCGTCGACCGGACGATCCCCGGTCCGGACGGGGACCTCGACGCGCGCCTCTACCTCCCGGAGGGGGACGGCCCGCACCCGACCGTCGTGTTCTTCCACGGCGGCGGGTTCGTCCTCGGGAGCATCGGGACACACGACTGGCTGTGTCGCCACCTCGCGAGGGAGAGCGGCTGCGCGGTCTGTTCCGTCGACTACCGGCTCGCTCCCGAGCACCCCTTCCCGGCGGCCGTCGAGGACGCGTACGCGGCCGTCGAGTGGGCGGCCGCGAACCCGGACGCCGTCGGAGGGGACGGGACCGTCGCGGTCGCGGGCGACTCCGCCGGCGGGAACCTCGCGGCCGTCGTCGCCCTCATGGCCGCCGAGGGCGACGGAATCGAGATCGCCCACCAGACGCTCCTGTACCCCAGCGTCGGCGTCGACCCGGATCAGCCCTCGATGCGGGATCACACCGGGATCGTGCTCGACGAGGCCGACATCGAGTGGTTCGGCGACTGCTACTACGGGAGCGACGTCCACCGACGCAACCCGTACGCCGACCCGGCGAAGGCGGACGACCTCTCGGGCGTCGCCCCGGCGACGGTCGTCACCGCGGGGTTCGACCCCCTTCGCGACGGCGGCCGGGCGTACGCCGAACGCCTCGTCCGCGACGGCGTCGCCACGCGGTACGTGAACTACGAGGACATGGTCCACGGCTTCATGACGATGCAGGACGTCGACCGCGCTCGGGAGGCGATCGCGACGGTCGCCGGCGAGATCGCGGACGCGGTCGTCGACGAGTGAGCCGGCTGGCGGCGCCGCGTGGAACGGTCAACAGGCGCCGCCGCCCGCGCCCGCCGCCGCGCCGGCGCCCGCACAGCTGGCGGCGCTCGCGCTCGCGGCCGCCGCGGCGGCCGTCCCGCCGACCACGACGGCGGCGTCGTCGCTCCGGCTGTAGTCGACCGGCTCGCCCCACGCGACGGGAGCCACCTCGTCGTCGATGTCGTCGGCCGCCTCGACGGCCGCGCGGAGGTCCGCAACTGAGTAGCCCGCGTCGGTCGCGTACCGGTCGACGAGGTCCGTCGTGAGCAGCACCCGCCGACACTCCTCGGCCTCGAACAGTTCGTCGCCATCGAACGTGAACTGCACGTCGTAGTGGCGGACGAACACGTCCGCGAACGGCTCGTGCATCGCGACGGCGGCCTCGCCGACGAGGTCCCAGACGAGATCGCGGTCCGGCTTCTCGACGTGTTCGCCGAGCGAGAACCGCGCGACCGGGACGACGACCGGTTCCCCGTCCGGTCCCTCGTTGACGACCGCGACCGCGGTGAGCCCGCAGCCCTCGACCGGATAGCCGGCGCGGTCGACGGCGTCCCGAAGCGCCCCGTCGGCGGTCTCCTGACGCGATTCCATGTCGACCTGTTCGTCGGGCGTGTCGTCTCCGAGCAGTCGCTCGAGCAGGGAGGGCATCGACCGACGGATCGCGGAGCCGGGACTTCGGTGTTTCGGCCGTGGGCAGCGAGCTCGACCCAGAGGCACGCGGACCGAGTCTCGGCGCGCACGGGCCGGGCTCCGGCACCGTCCGCCGGCGGAACAGGTTTATTCGATCGGTCGAACCCACTGGCGTGAACAGATACGAGGCCGTCCTCTTCGACCTCGACGGGACGCTTTGTCGGGGGACCGGAGACGTGGCGGCGGCGTACGAGGCGGCCTTCGAGTCGGTCGGTGTCGAACCGTTCGGCGAGCCGGCCGCGCTCTGGCGGCTCCTGGACGGCCCGCCGGACCCCGACGACAACGTCGGGTATCTCGCGACGGGGTTCGCACGGTTGGCGGCCATCCACGGGCGGCAGGTCAACCCGACCGAGCTGTCGGCGGCGTTCCTCGACGGCATCGACCACGGTGCCGTCGAGTTCACACCCGGCGCGGAGGCGGCTATCAGCCGTGCAGCGGAGACCGCACGGACCGGACTCGTGACGAACGGGCCCCGGAGCAGGCAGTCCCTGAAGGTGGAGACGCTCGGGCTCGTCGAGCGACTCGACACGGTCGTGTACGCCGGGGACCTCCCGCGTCGAAAGCCCCACGCCGAGCCGTTCGACCGCGCGCTCGCGACCCTCGATGTCGCGCCCGCGGACGCCGTCTACGTCGGGAACTCGCTGAAGTACGACGTCGCCGGCGCCTTCACCGCCGGGCTCGACTCCGTCTGGCTCCGCCCCGACCCGGACGCCGACGACGAGGGGTACCGACCGACGTGGACGCTCGATTCGCTCGAGGCGTTCGACACCGTCCTCGACGGGTCCCATGCGACGAACGCCTGAACCGGACGGCGACGCGGTAGTCGGGTGTGATCCGGCCGTGCCGCGGAGTCGTGCGGTCTGTGACACGGGGGTACCATGACGGGCATGGACGCGAGGACGGCCGTCGACCGAGCGCTCCCCGGACGGCGTGTCGCGTCGGTGTCGCCCGTTCACCGTGGAAACCGGAAGACGACCGCGGTCGTCGAGTTCGCGGCCGACCCGCCGGTCGTCGTGCAGACCGGCGGCGACGTCGACGCACTTCGGTCGGAGGCGGCCGTGACGATGGCGATCGACGACGCGACGTCGATCCCCGTGCCGACGGTGCTCGCGGGCGGCGTCGTCGGCGACGGCGCGTACGTGATCACCGAACTGGTGCGCGGCGACGACCTCCACGAGCGGTTCGCGACGCTCGACCCCGGACGACGCCGCGAGATCGCTCGTTCCTTCGGGCGATACCTGGGCGAGATCCACGCCGCGACCACCTTCGAGCGCGTCGGCGACGTGGGGGCGACCGGCGAGGCGTGGGCTGGCGAGGAGTGGCCGACGGAGGCGAGGGTCTCGACGCTCGCGGTACACACGCACGCGGAGCCGGTCGCGTGGCTCGAGCGTTACGGCCGTGCCGCGCTCGACCGGCTCCCGCCGGCGTTCGACGCGGTTGCCGCCCGGATCCGGCGACGACTCGACGAGGCAGCGAGCGACGCAGTCCCGAACGCGGCCGGCGGGAACGTCGAGCCGGTGCTGTTCCCGTGGGACCTCCGGCCGGGGAACGCCCTTCTCGACGAGGACGGCGTCGCCGCGGTGCTGGACTGGGAGTCGCCGATGGCGGCACCCGCCGCGCTCGCCGTCACGAAAGTCGAGTACCTCGTCGTCGACTGGTATCTCGAGGACCCGTGTGCGGAGCGGGCGGCGTTCCGAGCGGGCTACGAGTCCGTGCGTCGGTATCCCGAGGTCGACCCGCTCGCCCGGGCGCTCGCGATCGCGGACACCGCGGTCGACTCCACCGGCGCGGTGACGAACCCGATGTACCCCGAGCTCGACCGGGAGGCGGCTATCAGGTTCCACCGCGACGCGCTGGCACGCGCGGTCTGACCGCTCTCACCGCCCGGCTCGGTCCGGTGGTTCGGATCCAGTGAGGCCATCGACGGCGGCGGCGTGCGGGAGTGTGACGCCGGACTGAAGAGCCGGTCGTCGCGATCCGCCGCGATATTATTTCTGAAGTAAAGAATTAAATACTATTGTGAGCCACCGAGAGTAATGACAGCAGAGACGGCCGACCGGCCGACCGTGCCGGCGCCCGAACCGCCCGGCTCCGCCGACGCGTGGTACGCGCCGGACGTGCGGGCGCAGTACGAGTCGTACCCGGGCGTCGTCGCCACCGTCCGCGACCGTCGAGACGCCGCGGGCAGCGAGTTCGGCTACGAGACGCGAGAACCGAGCCTCGGCCCCGCCGGCGAGCGGGCGGTCGCCGCCGTCGCCGACCGTTTCGACGCGGGACAGCATCGCCGGCCGCTCACCCGGGCGGGCGCCCTCGAGCGCGCCGACGCCGGCTTCGAGCCGAAGTACGAACGTGCACTCGACAGGCTCGTCGACGCGACGCCCGCGCTGCGCCGGCGCGTCGACTATCACACCCTCCGGGAGTTTCGTCTGCTCGGGCGGGTGACGCCGATGGCGCTCGACGATCGGGTCGAGGTCGCCGACGTGAGCGGCGAGGACGGACGGGTCGTCGTCCACACGAGCGAGTTCGCGCCGGCCGTCACCGACGTTCCCGTGAACGCGTTGTACGTCGGTCGAGTCGCCAGCGAACGCCTGCGCACCTACGAGGTCGGCTTCGAGGGGTTCGAGATCGAGGTCGCGGTGTACCGCGATCGGCTGCTGGGCGACGACCGGTTCGCGACGAAGTACGCCGTCCGCGAGCCGCCGCTGCTCCCCGGCGACGAGGAACTCATCGCCGAGTGCAAGGAGCGCGTCTGGGAGACGACCGCGACGGACGTCGTCGACGACAGGGCCGCGTTCGTTCGTGAACGGGCTCGGCGGTTCCTCTCGCGTCGACTCACCGCCCGGGATACCCGGGCGTGGGTGGACGCGACCGGCTACCGAGTTCGGTCCGCCCTCGCCGAGTACGACCTCGCCGTGCCGCCGGTCGACTCCCGCTACGCGCCGGACCGGCTCGCGGACCTCGTCTACTACGTGCTACGGGATTACGTCGGACAGGGCGTCCTCACGATACCGCTTCGCGACCCGCATCTGGAGGACGTGGAGGCGAACCGCGTCGGCGAGCGCGTGAAGGTCGTCCCGCGGGCCGGACTGGGCGCCGACGGCCGCGTCCCCACGAACCTCGCGTTCGACTCGGAGACGGAGTTCGTCAACGTCGTCACCCAACTGGCCGCGCTCGACGGGACGGAGCTGAACGCCTCGAACCCCAGCGCCAAGGTGAACGTCGACCTCGAGGACGTCCCCGAGACGATCCGGTGTGCGGTCGCGCTCCCGGTCGTCTCCGACGGCGGCCCGCATCTATCGGCGCGCAAGCAGTCGGCCGACCAGTACACGCCGGTGGACCTGGTGAACTCCGGAACGCTCCCGCCGGAGCTCGTCACGCTCCTGTGGATGCTGTACGAGCACCGCGGCGTCGTCCTGTTCTCCGGGCCGACCGGAGCGGGGAAGACGACGCTGATGAACGCGCACACGCCGTTCATCCCGTTCGACGCGCGCCCCGTCTCCATCGACGAGGGGAGCCGCGAGGTGTCGTTTCCCCACGAGACGGGCATCTCGCTGACGACGCGCGACCACGAGAACGAGTTCAAGCGGGTCACCATGGCGGGTCTGATGACTGAAACGAACTATCTCAACCCGGACGTGGAGGTGATCGCGGAGGTGAACACGCCGGAGTCGTTCGAGACGTTCGGCGAGAGCCTCAACACCGGCCACGGCGTGCTCGGCACCACGCACGCCGACGACGTGGACGCGCTCGTCAACCGGGTCATCGAGCAGGGGCTGCCGTCGTATCTCCTGGGCGAGATCGACCTCGTCGTCTTCCCGCACAACGCCGGCGGCGACCGCTACGTCAGCGAGGCGATCGAGTTGAGCGACGGCGGCGCGTTCGACGACTGCGCGGGGGCGGGTGGCGTCGTCGAGAAGGGCGGGACCGCGGTGGGCTGGAACCGCGTCCTCGATCGCGACCCGGACGGGGAGTTCGCGTTCGCGTACGACCACCCGGATCTGGGCGACGCCGCGCGGCGACTCGATCACCGGGTGTTTCACCGGATCGCCGACCGAACGGACCGGACCGTCGACGTCGTCGAACGGGAGTTCCACCGGAAACACCGCTACGTCCGGTATCTCGTCCGTGAGGGCGTGACCGACGTCGCGGAGACGTTCGACTTCCTCGCGGACCTGCGGACCGACGAGGCGGCGACCCTCGAGCGTGTTCGTCGGGAGACGACCGCCCGCAACGGGGGATCGGAGGGATCGGGAGCGTCGGACGGCCCGAGGGAGTCGAACGGGGTCGGAGGAACGAGCGGTTCGGGGCCCAAGACCGTGGATTCGTCGGCCGACGGCGGGCGCCACGCCAGTCGCGAACGGCCGAGCGAGGCCGACCGAGCGGAGCCCGGCAACACGGAGGACGAGCGTCGATGAGCGATCTGGCCTCCGGAGGCGACGCAGCGACGAACGGGTCGGAGTCGTCCGCTCGCGTGCGGGCCGGGCTCGCCGGTGATGCCGACCTCTCGGTGTTGGACCGGGCGCTGTACACGCTGTTCTCGCGTCACGCGGACGCCCGCCGTCACGCCGCGGATCGAAAGCGGCACCGCGGGGCGGCGATGTCGACGAGCTTCGACGTGTACGTCGCGCGGGCGTACGGGCTCTCGTGGGTCGCGTGTGCGCTCGTCGCCGGCTGGACGTTCGCGGTCGTCTCAGCGATGCCGTCCCCGATCGTGGGCGTCGTCGCCGGGGGGACGGAGGGGTACGCCGGCGTCGGGGGCGTCCCGCCGCTGTACGTCGCCGCCGCTGTCGCCGGGATCTCGGGGGCCGCCGCGAAACACGCGACGGTCCGGCTGGCCGGCGTTCGACTCCGATGGCGGACGAGAGCGCGCCGGGCCGGAATCGAGCGGACGCTTCCGGGCGCGGCGCGCTTTCTCACCGCGCTGTCGTCGGGGAGCGACGGGCCGCGAGCGATGCTGCGGCGCGTCGCCGACAACGACGCGTACGGCGAAACCGCGGTCTCGATCCGTGCGGCGCTCACGACCGCCTCGCTCACGGGAAGCCTGAACGAGGGGATCGGGCGCGTCGCTCGCGACACGCCGTCGCGCGACGCGCTGGCGCCGTTCCTGTTGAAGTTCCGCGAGCACGCCGCACAGGGTGACGACGCGTTGACCGGATACCTCACGCTGGAGTCGCGGATGCTCGGCAACCGGCGGGAACAGACCCGCGAACGCAACGCCGACGTGATGGAACTCGTCGCGGAGCTGTTCGTGGTGTTGCTCGTGCTTCCCGCGCTGTTGGTCATCGTGCTCACGGTGATGAGCGTGCTCACGCCGGGACTGTCCGCGAAGGTCACGACCCCCCTCGGGGCGGTCAGCAGGCGTGCGATCGCGGTGTACGGGGCCGCCGGGGGGGTCCTCGTCCTCGGCGTCGCCGCGGCCGCGTTCGTCTCCGACCTCCGACCGACCGAGCAACGGGCGAGCCACGCGCCCCCGAGCGACCCGTCGTCGTTGCTGCTGTCGGTTCCGCGGAATCCGGCGAGCGCGGCCGTCGCGCTCGCGCCGGTCGGGGTCGGCGCGCTCGGCGGTCTGCTCGCGAGCGGCGTCGATCCGGTGAACGCCGCCCTGCTCGGCTACGCGGCGTACGCCGTCCCAGTCGGCGGGATCGCGCTCCGTCGCGGCCGGATCGACGACGCGAAGGACCGGGAGATCAGCGACTTCGTCCACGCCGTCGCCGGTCGCGTCGCCCTCGGCGAGCCCCTGACCGCGGCGGTCGAACACGTTGCACGGAACGTGGATCTGGGCCGGTTGAACCCCGACGTCGCCGACCTCGCGTTCGCGCTCGGCGTCGGCGGCGGGCGCGAGGAGGACGTCCGAACGGGGGCGCTTCGGCGCTTCACCGAACGCGTCGGAACGCCGCTGGCGGCGCAGACGATCGGGCTCGTCTCCGGCGCGCTCGATGCGGGGAGCGACGCTGACGCGGTGTTCGAGACCCTCCAGGCGGAGGTCGGTCGGCTGTACCACGAGAAGCGTGCGCTCCGCGCCAACATGTTCGTGTACGTCGCCGTCGGCTGGACGACCGCGCTGCTGGTCGTCGGGATCGTCGTCGCGGTGAACCTCACCGTGCTCGACGGGTTCGCCGACATGGCGTCGCTGTCGGCCGGCGGCGGCATGCTGGATCCGACCGCCGTCGACCCCGAGCGCGACCGACGGCGGTTCTACGTGGTCGCACAGGCGACAACCCTCGCGTCGGGGCTGTTCGCGGGCGCCGCCGGGCGCGGCGGCTACGCGATGCTGCTGCACTCCGGGGCGCTCGTGCTCGTGTGTTACGCCGTGTTCGCGGTCGCGGGGTTGCTGTGATCGCCGGCGGCGCCGCGGACGGGCCGGACGACGACCGCCGCGGCGACCGTCGTGCACAGTCCCACGTCGTCGGGATCGCGCTGTTGCTCGCCATCACCGCGGTCTCGATGGCCGGCCTCACGGCGACCGTCGGCACGGTGGTGGAGTCGAACACCGCGGGCGTCGACGCCGGGCGGGTCTCGGCGGACCTCGACGCCGCCCTCGCGCCCGTCGAGGTGACCGGCCACCACCGCGGCACCGTCTCGTTCGGCGACGGCCGCCTGTACACCGTGAATCGGACGGTCCGGGTCCTGAACGAGAGCGGTGAGGTCCGGCGCGTGGAAGTCGGCGGCGTGGTCTGGTCGAGTCACGGCCACCGCGTCGCGTTCGTCGGCGGCGCGGTCGTCCGAGGGCCGCCGGGCAACGCCGTCATGGACGCCGACCCCCCGCTGGCGACGTCGGCCGGAACGGCGGTCGTCGGCGTCGCCGTCCTCGGCGACGCGCGCTTCTCGTACGCCGGAGGCGGGCGCGTTCCCCTGTCGACGCGCGTCGGCCACGATCGCAGCGACCACGGCGACAGCGAGTGGCGGGTCGCCGTCGAGACCGCCACGCCGCGCCCGTGGCGGGCGTTCTTCGAGGAACGCGGCGCGGTCACGACCGTTCGCGACCGCGACGGCGACGGCGTCGACAGCGTCGTCGCGCGGTTCCCCGGCTCGCGCGAACTTCATCTGGTCGTCCACCGGTTGCACGTGGAGGCGGGACGATGACCCGAAGAAGCCGCGTCGCCGATCCGACCCGGCCGTGTCGCGCGGGCGGTCCATCCCGACGGCGTCGCGACGACGCCTCCGCCGGCGGCGGCGAGGCCGCCGACCGTGCGGTGACTCCGGTCGTCTCGAAGACGCTGGAGATCGGCCTCGTCGTGCTGTTCGTCGCCGGATTGTCGACGGCGCTGTTCGGCGGCGCGGTTCCGGACTACCGCGACGCCGCGGCAGACCGCGTGGCCGACCGGACGCTGGCCGGCGCCGCGACGGAGATCGAGAACGCCGTTCCGCCCCGTGCCGCGTCGGTCCGGGTCGAACGGCGCGTCGACCTCCCGGCGACCATCCGCGGTGCCGGCTACCGAGTGGTCGCCGACGACGGCCGCCTCCGGCTCGATCACCCGAACCCGTCGGTGGGGGGAGCGCTTCGGCTCGTGGTCCCCGAACGCGTCGCGTCCGTGAGCGGAACGTGGCGCAGCGGCGCGGACACGGCGGTCACGATCGCCGGGGGCGACGGACGACTATCGATCCGATTGGTGAACCGATGACCCGAGCGACTCGTCGAGGTCGCGATCGGTCGTCCGATCGCGGGCAGTCGAACCTCGCGGCGCTGGTCGCCGCCCTGATCGTCCTCACGGCGACGGTCGGTGTGACGCTCGGTCTCGCCGAGGCGGCGCTCGCGGGCGCCGACCGTCAGCCGGGCGAACGGCGCGCGGCGGTCGCCGCCGCCGAGCGGCTGACGGCGGCCGACTCGCCGACGACTCGACGGGAGAACGTTCTGAACGCCACCGCGCTGGACGGGTTCACCCCCGAACGACTGACCGCGCTCGCGCCGCCGCTCACGGACGCCGCCTTCGCCGTTCGGGTCGACGACAGAACGATCGTCGAGCGGGGCGACCCGAGCGACGGCGTCTCCTTCCGCCGAATCGTGCTCGTCTCCTCGGTCGAGGAGCGCACGCGGACGGTCGACGCCGACCGCGCGGTGACGCTTCCGCGACGGACCGACCGCGTACGACTCGCCTTCGAGGGCGCGGACGTGGAGACGGTTCGGGTGAACGGCCGGATCGTCCTTCACCAGCCGAGCGGCCTCCGCGGCACGGAGACGGTGTCCGTGAGCCGATCGGAGACGCTCACGGTCTCCTTCGACGCGACCGCGACCGGACGAGTCACGGTAACGGCGATCCCGGAGCGCACCCGAAAGGCCACGCTGGAGGTGACCGTCGATGTGTGACGGGTCGCGGTCGATACGGAACCCGCCGGACCGCGGGCAGCTCTCGCTTCCCGTCGTCGAGGCGGCCGTCGGCGTCGCGTTCCTGCTCGCGGTCGCGGTGTCGTTCGGGCTCGCGCTGCCCGCGCCGGCGACCGCGGAGGCGCAGCTCGACACGTACGCCGGCGACGCGGCGACCGTGCTCGCCGAGGCGCCGCCGCGACACGCCGGCGACACGCGGCTCGGGGAGGTGAGCCGATCGCCGGCGGCGTTCGAGCGCGAGCGCGGGGCACTTCGCGATCGAGTCCGACGGATCCTCGGCGACAACCTCCTGTTTCGCGTGGAGACGCCACACGGGGCGGTGGGGTTCGAGCGTCCGAACGGGGTAGCGACCGGCCGAGCGTCGGTCGCGACCGCCGGGGGAGAGGTCGTGCTGTGGGTGTGGTACGTATGAGCGGCCGCCGGCGGGGTCGCGACCGCGCGCAGTTGGTGTTGCTCGCGGCGGCCGTCGCCGCCGCCGCGTTGGTTCCGATGGCGCTGGCGTACCTCACGCTGGGCGCACACCCCGACGTGGCCGCGACCGCCGAGCGCGACACGCCGGGTGAGGACGCGTTGGGCGCGCTCGACCGGGCGGCGACGAACGCCTCGATCGCCGTCGGCCGTCACCCGTGGAGCGAGCGGGAGCGGGCGGTCGGGACGTTCGACGCGGCGCTCGCGGGGGACGTGCGCGGGATCGAGACCGCCCGACTGTCGGAGACGGTCGCCGTCGACGTGCGCAGAAACGGGACCGCGGCGACGGCCTGGGCGACCGCGAACTGCCCCGGCGGTCCGAACCGCGCGTTCGGCGCCTGCGACGTGATCGAGGGCGTCGTCGTTCAGGAACGCGCCGGGGAGGCGACCCCGCTGGCGGTCGCGTTCGACGTGCGAGTGACCGAGCCGGAGGGCACGGCGAGGCTGACGGTCGTCCTCCGGCTCGCGTGAGTCCCGGCGTGCGGACGGCGAGGGCGACCGCGTGGCGAGAGACGGCCCGGCCGCCCCAGATCGACTCCGCGACGGGGACGGCGCCGAACGGATTTTGGTTCGGGGGAGCGGCCTTCCGACGTGAGCGTACTCCTCGCCCTCTCGTACGTCGCCCACGTCGTCGCGGGCGGGCTGTGGACCGGCGGCGTCGCGTACGCGACCGTCGTGGTTCTCCCGGCGGCACGCCGCGGCGACCTGTCCGCCCCGGGCTTCGGCCGCTCCGTGGACTGGCTGCTGCAGACGACCCGAGCGACGGGCGTCGTGTTACCCCTGACCGGCGGCTATCAGATCTGGCGGGTGTATCCGCTTCCCCGGCTGTTCGGGACGAGCCGCGGCCACCTCGTCCTCGGAATGGTGACGCTGTGGGGGCTGATGAACGGCCTCGTCGAGCTCGCCGTCTATCGGATGCGCGCGGCGGACGGGGCGGGGATGGGGTTCGGACGGCACACGATCGAGCGATTCGGGCTGGCCGACGAGGCGGACGCGCGAGGGGCTGCCGAGGTCGCCCGCCCGTACATGCTCGCGGCCGCGGCGCTGGGCGTCCTACTGCTCGTCGACGCGGCGCTGCTGGCCGGCGGTTCAGGAGGGATATAGCGACCGCGATCCGCCCATGGAACCCGAGCGACCAGATCGATCGCGGGCCGACGTCGTCGGCTGTCGAACATGATCGGGAGAACGACCAACGGGATCGGTCGCGAACGACCGCATATGGCTCGCGCCGACACCGACGCCGACGGCGACGACACCGGTATCGATCCCGACGCGGGACCCGCCACCGACGCCGACCGCGTGCTCGACGTGCGCGAGACCGACGCGCCGCCGTTCGAGCGCATCACGAGCGCGCTGACGGGGATCGAGGGCGAGGAGACGCTGGTGATCGTCAACAGTTTCGAGCCCGAACCGCTGTACGGCGAACTCGAGCGGAGGGGGTTCACCCACCGTACGACCCGGATCGGCCCGGAGGAGTGGCGGGTCGCCGTCGAACACGAGTGACCGGCGACACCGGGACGAGCGACCCGCGAACCCGGAAGATGTTCGGGGGGAGGGCTACCCCGTTGGCGGCCCGACCGACGGACGCATGCCAACCGAGACGATCGACGTCCGCGAGATCCCGCCCGCGAAGCGACATCCGACCATCCACGACGCGTTCGAGGATCTCGACGCCGGCGAGTCGCTGGAACTGATCAACGACCACGATCCACAGCCGCTGTTCTACGAGTTCGACGCCGAGGTCGACGACTTCGACGCCGACGGCTACGAGGTCGAACAGCGCGGTCCCGGCGAGTTCGTCGCGCGACTGCCGAAGGAGTGAACGACGACCGAGTCCGCTCGGCCGGTTCCCGGCGGGACTCGTGAGAGCGCCCGCCGCGAGCGGGGTTCAGTCGTCGGCGGGCGCGCCGGCCGTCGTCCGGTCGGCGCCGCCGGCGGCGACGGTCGACTCGTTCGCGGCGACCCACCGGAGGAGCAGGAACGCGAACACGTACTTCGCGAGAATGTCCAGCGCCGAGTACGCCCACGACGTGAGACCGACCGACTGCACGACCGCGAGTCCTTCGACGCCGAGTGCCCACACGATCGGGTAGCCGAGCCACAGCACGACCGTGAGGACCCGGAGCGTGTCGAATATCTCGTCGGTGTCGGCGGCGCTCGCGGCGGCGGCCCACTCGGTCAGCAGGGCGTACAGGACCACGGCGAAGAACGCGCAGCTGATCAGATAGAACGCCCACCGGAGCGGATACGACGAGGTGACCAGCGCGGCCGCGAGGCCGGTGACGCACATCCCGATGTCGGCGGCGATCACCGCGAACAGGCTCCCCCGGTCGACGTCGGCGAGCAGACCGAGCGCGAGGAGGATCATCGGCGTCGACAGCGCCCACGTCAGGTACCGACCCCACTGGCTCAAGACCTCCTGTCCGCCCAAGGGATGCCCGGCCGGCATCGTGATCACCCCGACCGTCAGCCCGGAGACGAGCCCGGTGTAGCTGGAGATCGACACGAGCGGGATCATGAGCGTCGCGGCCCAGATCAGCTTCGCCCGCGGGGACTCGACGTTTCGAGCCATGTACACGAACAACAGCGCCGACAGCCCGGCGAGCGCGATGTTCGCCCACAGCGAGGAGCTGAGCAGCACGTCGTTTTGGATCTGTGAGAACACTTCGGATTGTGTCACCTGAAGCGGCGATACCCCGACGACCGAGTTCCATCCGGCTGACATACGTTCAGTACACGGCGTCGATGTATATCAATCTGATAGGATCGTAAACCCGTTGTGGCTGATCCGTCCGTCGATTCGGCCTTCGATCGACGATCCGTGATCGGCGGCGGCGACGACGACCGCTCGGGGCGGACCACAGCGCGTTTCCCGATCCCCGTCGATCGGAGTGTGTGCGATCCGCCCTCCCCAGCCGTCTCACACACGCACGGTCCGGACCGCTCGCGGTCCTCGCCTCGAACCTCGCCGTCCCGATCGGCGTCCTCGCGCTCGGCTGGTCGACGACGGTCCTGCTTGGCGTGTTCGTCCTCGACGTGATCGCCGGCGTCTGGTGGACGATCCTGCGAGTGCCTTTCGCCGCGAAGCGGCCGAACAACGCGGTCGACGACGACACGCGGCTGCTCGGGCCGTTCGAGTCGAAACGCGGCGGGATCGCGCTCCCCGGTCCGTTCCCGCCGGTGTACCTCCGGAACGTCCCGACGCTGATCGTGGCGGCGTGTCTCCTCGCACCGCTGGAGACGGCCGCCGCGTTCACGGTGTTCGTGCTGCCGGACCCGACGATCGCCGACGGCGTGGCCGGACAGCTGCTGCTCGGCGGGGTGGCCGTGGTCGTCGGCCGGGGGTACGAGACGGTGGTGGACTACTTCCTCGGGGGCGAATACCGCGACCACTCCCCGCGGTCGGTGCTGTCGTCCCCGCTGAAACACCTGTTCGGCGTCGGAACGCTCGTGTTCGTCGCCGGGGGGCTGGCGGGCTCGGGGCTCGCGGCGGAGTTCGTGCTCGGCCTCGTCGTCGCCGGGAAGCTCGCGTTCGATCTCCGGACGCTACAGGTGGATCGTGACCCCGAGCGACGGGGGTGGTTCTACCGGCTCTTCGGGAGCGCCGAGACGGAGATCGAGCCCGAACCGGTCGCGGTTCCCGACGACGAGCCGCTCGCGACGGTCCGACCGAGCCGGCGCGTCGCCGTCGTCGACGCCGCGTTTCGCGGGTGCACGTACTCGCTGTCGAGTTCGGTGCTCGTGGTGTGGGCGGTCGTGATCCTCCTCGCGGGTATCGGGGCGTGGTCGCTGATCGTCTGGCCGGCGCTCGTCGTGGTCGCGTTCGTCGCGGTCCGGACGCTGGGCCGGTATCTCGCGTACGGGACCGTCGAGTACCGCGCCTACGACGGGGTGCTCGTCGTGCACGACTGGCTGCTCGACGAGCCGCAGGCGCGCATCGAGGGGACCGCCGTGACCGACGCGAGCGTCGAGCGCGATCCCGTCGACCGCGTGTTCGACACCGAGACGCTGTCGATCGGCGGCACCGACGACGACGTCGGGCCCGACATCGGGCTGACGGTGCCCGAGCCGGAGGCGGTGAACGACGACGACCCGAACGCGAACCGGTCGCTCCGGGTCGCCCACGTCGCCGACCCGACCCCGATCGCCGAGGCGCTCGACGCCGCGTGGTACCTGGAACGGTGACCGCGTGAGGCCGGTCGCCCGATCCACGGGACGGGATCGACGACGGCGTCCGCGACGTGTGACCGACCGCCGAAACCTTTACCGAGCGGTAAACGAAACGAGAGGCGACGGAGACGCCGCGGGACGCCCCGCGGCACGGAACACCACAATGTCCGACACAGACACAGATCCACCATCGACGCAGGGGAAGACGCTGGAAGGCGTGAAGGTTCTCGATCTCTCGACGTTCGTGACGGGCGGGTTCAGCTCGGCGATGCTCGCCAACCTCGGGGCGGAGGTGATCAAGATCGAGCAGCCGGGGTACGGCGACGCGATCCGCCACTCGGGGCCGCCGTTCGTTCAGGGGGAATCGCCGTACTACTGGACGGTCAACTACGGCAAGCGGAGCCTCGAACTCGACCTGAAGAACGACCGCGCGAAGGAGGCGTTCTACGAGCTCGTCGAGCACGCCGACGTGGTCGTCCAGAACTACCGACCGGGCACCGCCGAACGGCTCGACATCGACTACGACACGCTCTCGGAGTACAACGACCAGCTCATCTACCTCGCGATCTCCGCGTTCGGCCAGACCGGCCCGTGGGCGGAGCGATCGGGGTACGACCTGCTCATCCAGGGGATGAGCGGCCTGATGAGCGTCACCGGCGAGGAGGGCCGCCAGCCGGTGAAGGCCGGGGTCCCGATGACCGACCTCATCACGGGAATGTGGGCCGCCTTCGGCGCGATGGCCTCGCTGTATCGGCGCGAACAGACCGGCGAGGGCGAGTACATCGATCTGGGGATGTTGGAGGCGACGCTGCCGTGGCTCACGAAGCAGGCCGGCATGGTCTTCGCCGACGAGGAGCCCAAGCGCATGGGGACCAAAGACCCAGTTCTCGCCCCCTACCAGACGTTCGAGACGAAGGACGGGTACATTAACGTCTGTATCCTCAACGAGAAGCTGTGGCACGAACTCTGTGACGTGATCGACCGCCCGGACCTCCCCGAGGACGAGCGGTTCGCGCAGAACGCCGACCGCGTCGAGCATCAGGACGCCCTCGAGGCCGAGATCGAGGCGACGCTCACCGAGCGGACGACCGACGAGTGGATCGAGATCATCGCCGAGGAGGGGGGCGTCCCCGCCGGCCCGGTGTACGAGGTCGACGAGGCGCTGAACAACCCGCAGGTCGACGCTCGCGGCGCAGTCTCGGAGATCGAACACCCCGAGCTGGGCGAGATTCCCGTGATCGAGCACCCGCTCAAGTTCGCGAACAGCGAGAGCGGGTTCGACCGGGCCCCACCCCTGTTGGGCGAGCACAACCGCGAGGTGTTCGCCGAGCTGGGCTACTCGGAGGCGGAACTCGACGACCTCGAGGCCGCGGGGATCTTCGGAGGGACGGACGACGCGGAGGACGGCGGTAACGGCGACGACGACTGATGAGCCGGATCGCGCTTCCGGGCGTCGGCATGACCCGCTTCACATCGGCCGACGACCGAACGCTCGTCGATCTGGCGGCGACTGCGTGCCGGCGGGCGGTCGACGACGCCGGAGTCGGCCGGGGGGACGTGACCTCGCTGCACGTCGGAACCGCGCTGGCGGAGGCGCTCGGGCAGCAGTCGGGACTCGCCAACGCGCTCGCCGGGGCGCTCGGGATCGAGGGCGTCCCCGCCGACCGCGTCGAGAACACCAGCGCGACCGGGGCGACGGCGGTCCACCGCGGGATCGAGGCGGTCGCGAGCGGCGCCTCCGACGTGGCGCTCGTGGTCGGCGCCGAGCGGATGTCGGCCGCCGACACCTCGGCGGTGACGGACGCGATCAGTCGGCTCACCCACACGCGGGAGTACGCACAGGGGCTCACCCTCCCGTCGTTCGGCGGGCTCGCGGCCGGGGCGTACCTCGACCGGTACGACGTCCCCCGGGAGGCGCTGGCGGCCGTCGCCGCCAAGAACCATCGCAACGCCGTCCCCAACGAGGTCGCGCAGTTCCGCCGCGAGGTGAGCGTGGAGGAGGCGCTCGACTCGCCGGTCGTCGCCGAGCCGCTCAGGTTGTACGACTGCTGCCCGATGAGCGACGGGGCGGCGGCGGTCGTCGTGACGCGCGCCGACCCCGTTGCCGCCACCGATCACGCAGTCCGCGTCGCGGCCCACGCGAGCGCGACCGGGACCCACCCGGTCGCCGAGCGGCCGGACCCGTTGGCCATCGAGAGCGTCCGCGTCGCCGGCGAGCGCCTGTTCGACGCCGCGGGCGTCGACCCCGACGACGTGGACGTGGCGTGCATCCACGACGCGTTCACCGTGCTGGAGCTGATCGAGCTGGAGGAGCTGGGCTTCTACGATCCCGGAACCGCGTGGGAGGCGACGATGGAGGGAGAGACCGCCGTTGACGGCGCGCTCCCGGTGAACCCCGGGGGCGGGCTGAAGGCCCGCGGCCACCCACTGGGAGCGACCGGGGTCTCACAGATCGTCGAACTCGTCTGGCAACTCCGCGGCGACCTCCCCGACGAGCGGCGCGTCCACGGCGCCACGCGGGGGCTCGCGGTCAACGTCGCCGGGTTCGGGAACAACAGCGTCTGCACGATGCTCGAAGCATGAGCGGGGACGACAGTCGATCGGAGACGAGCGCCGACGACCGCGACGGCGACCCCCCTGCCGACCGTGCGTTCGTCTGTCGCGAGTGCGGACGGCGGTGGTACTACACCAAGCCGCAGTGTCCCGACTGCGACAGCGATCCGTCGGTCCACGGAACCGAGAAACTCGGCGAGGGGGAGGTGCAGGCCGTGACCCGCGTCGAGGTGACGCCGACGGACGTTCGTTCCCCGAACCGGCTCGCGCTGGCCGACTTCGACGGCGTCGGCCTGATCGCGCAGGTCGCCGGCGACGACGACCCGACCGCCGGCGACCGGGTCACGTTCGCGGGATCGTTCACGCTCCGCGGCGACGACGACCGTCGACAGCCGCGGCTTCGGGTGGTCGGGGACGACGAATGAGCGTGAGCACGCGGACCCGGCGATATCGGTCAGGCGTCGAAGCCGTCGGCGTCGACGGCGAGCAGCGAGTCGACGACGAACTCGTCGATGGCGCGCCACGCCTGCTCGGGGGCGTCGTCGTGGCCCAGCGAGAGCTTGCGGCCGCGGGCGGCGTGGATGATGTCGGTGATCAGCTGGCCCGCCCGCTCGGGGTCGGTCTCGCGGAAGACACCCTGTTCGATGCCGTCCTCGACGACCTCGGTGATGCTGCCGCGGATGCGACCGTAGTGCTCGTTGAAGATCTCGCGGTGCTCCGCGTCGTTCTGGGCGTGCGTGAACAGTTCGTGGTACACCTTCATCCGATCCCAGTGGGAGAAGTCCTCGAACCCCGGGCCGAACAGACACTGGTGCACGCGAAGCTCCAGTTCCTCGCGCGGCGGGGCGTCGCCGTCGATCTCGACGCTCCCCTCGTACTGCTCGACGATGTACTCGATGAAGCTCGACATGAGGTCCCGCTTCCCCTCGTAGTGGTAGTGGATCACCTGCCGCGTCATCTCCATCTCCTCGCCGATGTCGCGCATGCGGAGGTCGGAGTAGCCGTGCTCGCTGAGGGCGCGGAACGTCGCCTCCATGATGTCCTCGCGGGTGTCCGCGGGAACGGACCCCTCGTCCGACGTGCTCATTGCCGGAAGCTTGCGCCGAGTCACATATAGCACTTTGTCTCGACGGGCGCCGTCCGTCGTTTACCAGATGGTAATACTTTCATACCCACACACCCATGGTGCCGATGCGCATGGGACAAACGATCATCAAGGATGGGACGATCGTCACGCTCGACCCGGATATCGGCGAGGTCGACGGCGGCGACGTCCTGATCGAGGACGGCGAGATCGTCGAGGTCGGTGAGGACCTCTCGGACGCGAACGCGGACGTGATCGACGCGTCGGGGAAGATCGTCTTCCCGGGACTCGTCGACTCGCACATCCACCTCGCACAGACGCAGGTCAGGGGTATCGCCGGCGACTGGTCGCTTATGGGCGAGTACTTCGAGCACATGCTCGGCAACATCACCGGGCTCTATCAGCCGGAGGACATGTACCTCGGCGGTCTCTTCGGCGCCTTCGAGAAGCTCTCCACGGGGACGACGACGGCGCTGGACTGGTCGTACCCGAACACGCTCGAACACGGCGAGCGAGCCGTCGACGCGCTGCAGGACGCCGGCCTGCGCGCGGTGTACACCTACGGTCCGCCGGGCGACGACGCGGCGAAGTGGTGGTACGACAGCGACGTCGGCCTCCCGGAGGACAACATCCGCGAGCTCCACGAGGAGAAGATCCGCGACGACGACCTGCTCAGCCTGGCGATCGGGCTCCGCGGGCCGGACTTCTGTGTCGACGAGACCGCCGTGCGCGACCTGGAGCTGGCACGGGAGCTGGACGCGCTCTCGACCATCCACATGGGGGCCGCACAGTGGACCTCCTCGGAGCACAACCCCGAGTACCAGGGCTTCGGCGCCTACGAGGACATGCTCGGCCCGGACGTGAACGTCGCCCACGGGAACCACTTCTCTCAGGAGGACATCGATCACGCCGTCGATCAGGGCGTCTCCTTCTCGTCGACGCCGGAGGTCGAGATGCAGATGGGCCACGGCATCCCCGTCACCGGCAAGGTTCTCGAGGCGGGCGGGCGCCCGGCGTGGGGCGTCGACGTCTGCTCGAACGTCAGCGGCGACATGGGGAGCCAGATGCGGATCGGGATGCAGGTCCAGCGGATGTTCCGCAATCAGGAGATCATCGAGGACGGCGAGGAGGTCACGGAGCTCGGCCTCGGCGCCCGCGAGACCCTGGAGATGGCCACGATCGAGGGCGCTCGCGCGCTCGGGCTGGAGGACGATATCGGGACGCTCACGCCCGGCAAGCGCGCGGACCTGGTCGTGCTCGACGCGAACGACTTCATGACGGCCCCGTCGCACTCGGCGGTGCAGACGATCGTCTTCCAGTCGGACCCCTCGCACGTCGACACCGTGCTCGTCGACGGCGAGCCGGTCAAGCGGAACGGCGAGCTGACGAACGACCTCGTCGAGACCGAGTTCGACCGCTTCGTCGAGTCCGGCCACCGGCTCGTCGACGAGGCCGGGATCGACCTCTGAGGCGCGGCGCGACGACAGCACAACACGAGTTTCCACACGACATACAGATGCGATTCGGACAATACAGCACACCCGAGGACGACGCCCCGTGGACCGGCGCCGTCCTCGACGACGACGACACGATCGTACGACTCCCCGAGGCCGGCGCGGCCGCCGGGGTCGACATTCCCGAGGCGACCGTCGACCTGCTCGACAACTGGCAGTGGCGGCGGAAGGCCGAGCTGGCCGTCGAATACGCCGAGTCGACCGGCACCGGCGTGTACGACGCCGCCGAGGTGGACAGACACGCGCCCGTGAGCGACCCCGAGAAGGTGGTCTGCGTCGGGTTGAACTACCGCGACCACGCCGAGGAGGGCGGCAACGAGATCCCCGAGACGCCGGTGTTGTTCTCGAAGTTCCCGACGACCGTCGCCGGGCCCGAGGACGCGATCGGCTGGGATCCCGAGCTGACACAGAAGGTCGACTACGAGGCCGAACTCGTCGTCGTGATCGGCGAGGAGGCTCGCCGCGTGGACGAGGCCGACGCGATGGACCACGTCGCCGGCTACCTCGTCGGCAACGACGTGTCCGCCCGCGACCTCCAGCACGGCGACGGCCAGTGGGTCCGCGGGAAGAGTCTCGACGGGTTCGCCCCGACCGGACCGGAACTCGTGACGGCCGACGAGATCGACGACCCGCACGACCTCGACATCTACGCCGAGGTGAACGGCGAGCGGCTGCAGGACTCCTCGACCGACCAGCTCATCTTCGGGATCGACGAGCTGGTGTCCTTCTGCAGTCGGGCGTTCACGCTGAAGCCTGGCGACCTGATCTTCACGGGGACCCCGCCGGGCGTCGGCGTCTACCGCGAGCCGCCGGTGTTGCTGGAGGAGGGCGACACCGTCACCATCGGCGTCGAGGGACTGGGCGAACTGACGAACGACTGCGAGTATCGGTAGGCGGGAACGGACGCCGGCCCGGCGGGTCCGATCGTCGTCCACTACTGTGCGGCGTCCCTCGCTGCGTCGCCCGGGAGGCGGAGTCGCTTATTGGTCGCCGGCCGAACGCCCGTTCGCGCCGCGTTGACCGTCGGTCGCGTCGGCGCCCACGCCGCTGTCATCGCACTGGGAGACGATCTGCCGGAGCCCGGTCTCGGCGATCGCCGTGCCGCTGTCGGCCGTCCGCTCGATGGCAGCGGTCGCCCGCGTGAGGCGAGGGTCACCCGTTCCCCCGTCGAACAGCCGAGCGTCGAGGCCGGCGACCAACTCGCGGGCCCGGTCCGCCGCCGCGATCGACTCGCACACGGGACCGGCGTCCCCGCCGTCGACGACCGCCGGTGTCGCCGTCTCCACACTGTCACGTGCAGCCCGAGCCGCCTCACGGAGATCGGTGGCGAGCGCTCCCGTCGGTGGAGCGTCGAGATCACGGGCCGTCACGGCGAGCCTCTCGGCGTGTTCGGCGACTCGTTTCAGTTCCCGACTCGCCGTCCACAGCCGGAACAGCTCCGTGCGCGTGATCCCGAGCGCGTCGATCTCGTCGAGTTCCGAGAGGCTCCGACGGAAGTGCCGGTCGACAAGCGCGTGTAGTCGGTTCGCCTCCTCGATGCGTTCGAGCACCGACTCGGGACTGGTTTCCCCGAATACCGCCGCCGTTCCGTCGCGATGCATCGACACGGCGACGAACAGGAAGTGCCTGATCGACTGCCCGATCGACACCTCTTCGGGGTCCAACGGAACGGTGGCCGTGATCGCGGCGTCGGATCCGTCGACGACGGTCATCCCGGTCAACCCCGCCGTTGCGTCCTCGACCGCGTTGCGATGGGTGGGGGAGAGCTCGCTGTCTGACTGGATGGTGATCCGTTCGGCCCCGACGGAGTACGACGCTCTCGTGAGGCGGCGGACCTGAGCCGCATCGCACCCATCCGCGTCGAGTGTGACGTGTTGGGGGACGCCATCCGGGGCGTCACCGTCCCGTGGGTCGATGACGACCACGCCATCGAGATGTGTGTGTAGTCCCACCTCGTCGCCGGGCTCGACCCCTCGCGTTCGGGCCCACTCCTTCGGGAGCGAGACGCTGTAGGTACTGCCGCCGACGAGCTGGATCTTGCGTCGTGTCATCACCACGACCTCCACGGGCGTGTCGGCCGACTCGGGGCTGTCGAGATCACGGCCGTCACCCGAACTTGCCGCTGATGTACTCCTCGACGCGCTGTGATTCGGGGTTCTCGAAGATCTTGTCGGTGTTGTCGTACTCGACGAGCTCGCCGCCGGTGAGGAACACCGCGGTCTGATCGGAGATCCGGGCCGCCTGCTGCATGTTGTGGGTGACGATGACGACCGTGTACTGCTCGGCGAGGTCGTCGATGAGGTCCTCGATCTTCGAGGTCGCGATCGGGTCCAGCGCCGAGGCCGGCTCGTCCATCAGGATGACCTCCGGGTCGACCGAGAGGCAGCGAGCGATACAGAGGCGCTGTTGCTGGCCGCCCGAGAGGCCGAGCGCGTTGTCGTCGAGGCGCTCGTTCACCTCGTCCCACAGTGCGGCGTCGCGCAGGCACCGCTCGACGAGGTCGTCGCGCTCGTTCTCGTTCGAGCGCCCGAGCAGGCGCGCGAGCAGCCCGGTCTCGATGTCGCCGTGCTTGCGGGGCCCGTAGGAGATGTTCTCGCGGATCGACTTCGGGAACGGGTTCGGCGACTGGAACACCATCCCGACACGCTTGCGAAGCTCGACGAGGTTGACGCCGTCCTGATAGATCTCCGTACCGTCGAGCTCGACCGAGCCGTCGATTCGCGCGCTCTTGACGCGGTCGTTCATCCGGTTGAGACACCGGAGGTACGTCGATTTCCCGCAGCCGGAGGGACCGATGAGCGCCGTGACGCTGTTCTCCGGAATGTCCATGGAGACGCTTTTGAGCGCGTGGTCGTCCCCGTAGTACACGTCGAGGTCCTCGACAGAGAGCTTCGCCTCGCCCTCGTAGTCGTACTCGCGCCACTCCTCGCGGACGTGTTCCTCGGTCTCGCCCGTGGTCGTCTCGGGCTCGCTGACCGCGCTGTTCGGGTCCGTCTCGGTTGTGGTCTGGGCGGTTTCGCTCATTGGTTGAGTTCCCTCCGGAAGTAGTATCTCGCGGCGATACCGACGGCGTAGAACGACAGCACGACGACGAGTAGTACGAGCGCCGTTGCCCATTTGAACTGGTCGGGGTTCGCCACGTTCCCGGACGCGCCGACCCCCGCGGTGATGAGGGCGTACAGCTGATACGGGAGCGCCGACGCGGCGTCGAGCAGTACCGGATTGTCGACGAACGGCGGCGAGGCGGTGAACTCGAAGCCGCCGACCACGTCCGGCGTCTGACTCCCGGGCACGAACACGCCGCCGGCCATCGTCAGCAGGATGGGTGCCGTCTCGCCCGCGATGCGGCCGACGCCGAGGATGATCCCCGTAACGACGCCCGGCAGCGCCGCGGGCAGGACGACGCTCCGGATGGTCTGCCACTTGCTCACGCCGAGGGCGGCGCTCGCGTCGCGGTACTCGTCCGGGACCGAGAGCATCGCCTCGCGGCTGGTGATGACCACCAGCGGAAGGAGCATGAATCCGAGCGTGAGCGCCCCCGCGAGCAGCGACTTCCCGTTTCCGAACCGCGGGATGAGGAACGCGAACCCGAACAGCCCGAAGACGATGCTGGGCGTGCTCCACAGTCCGTTGGTTGCGACTTCGACCACCTGGGTGAAGCGACCGCGCTCGGCGTACTCGGTGAGGAACACGGCCGCACCCACGCCCAGCGGAACCGCGAACAGCACCGCGCCGACGACGAGCCAGACGGTCCCGACGATGGCCGGCAGGACGCCGTTGAAGTCGTTGGTGAGGCCGACGCCGTTCATCACGAACGGGAGGTAGAACGGCCACTCCCACGATATCGTGGTTCCGAACAGGACGACGGTCGACTCGGGACCGACGCCCGGCCCGAGAGCGAACCCGTTGACGAGCCCGGGGACCCCCTGAACGACGGTGTACGCGAGCAGGATCACCAGCACGCCGACGATCGAGAGGGCGTTGAGATAGACGAGCACGTACGCCCCGGTGTGACGACCGCGGGCGCCGAAGCCGGCGTACGCCTTCGCCGCCGCCCAGCCGGACAGCAGCGAGACGAACAGCGTGATGACCGGGATCGTGAACGCCCCGGTGAAGGAGGCCTTCTGCGCCCAACCCAGGTCCCACACCCACTCGGGCGCGATGACGCCGGTGAGGACGACGAGCCCGGCGAAGGCGGTGAGCGCTCCGGCCGGGACCGTGGAGCCGATGTCCTCCCGGGTGGCCGTAGACAGCACGAACACGCCGGCCCCGACGCCGACCGAGGCGAGTAACCAGCCGACCGTTCCGAGGCCGAACGTCTGTGAGGCGACGAGCCCGGCGGTGACGAACCAGACGATCGCGAACGCGATCCCTGCAACCAGACCCGCACCCGACTGCGGCTCCGTTTCGACGTAGCCCAGGCGCGAACCGACGCCGAAGACGATCACCGCGGTGCCGAGCGCGACCAACGCGCCGCCGACGACGGTCACGAGCGGCACGCCGGCGACCGGCGTCCCGAGGTCGACGACCTCGAACAGGGAGCCCAGCGACAGCGCGAACAGCACCGCCGAGAGTCCGACAGCGCCGGCCGCGACCGCGCTGGTGTCCTCGGTGTCGCCCTTGACCAGCGGGTTTCTGGAGTCGGTCTCCGTCGACATTACTGCCCACCTCCGAGCTTCGAGCGCATGCGCGCTTCGATGTACTGTGAGCCGATAGAGAGGAACAGCACCGTGACGAACAGAATGACACCGGCGACGAACAGCGCGCTGAGCTGGAGGCCGTCAGCCTCCCCGTAGTTACGCGCGATCAGCGAGGTGAGCGTCTCCTGTCCGTAGAACGCGTTGTACAGCGGTTCGGTGAGCCTCGGAACGCCCCGCAGCATCACGGTCGCGGCCATCGTCTCGCCGATGGCACGCCCGACACCCAGAAGCACGGCCGCGGAGACGCCGGAGAAGGCGGCCGGGAGCGTGATGGAGGTCATCGTCTGCCAGTCGGTGGTCCCCATCGCGAGCGAGCCGGACTTCATCGACTCTGGAACGCTCGCGATGGCGTCCTCGGCGACGGAGACGACCGTCGGCAGCGCCATCAGTCCCACGACGACGCCGACGAACAGGTACGTCCCCTGGCCGAGGATATTGAACTGATCGGACGCCCACGGGCTGAGGATCGTGAAGCCGATGAAGCCGTACACGATCGACGGGATGCCCGCGAGGATCTCGACACCGGGTTTGACCGCCTCCCGAACGGGCGCGGGAGCGATCTCGGAGATGAACAGCGCCGCCGCGATACCGAGCGGCGCGGCGACCGCCGTCGCGATGAGCGTCACGAGAACCGTCCCGTGGATCATCGGAACCATCGAGAACCGAATCGGCGGAGAGACGGCGTCCCAGTTCGGCTGGAGGAACAGCCGGAGTCCGGGGACGCTCACGCCGAGCACGGTCGCGCTCTCGTACCGAATGACGGGGATCGCCTCCCGGAAGATGAACGTCGTGATCAGGATCAGGATCAGGATCGTCGACACCGTCATCGCGAACGCGAGCGCTTTGGCGGTCAGTTCCTGATGCCGGAGCCAGCCGTAGCCCGCGGAGGCGACGAAGATCCCGAACGGGACGATCGTCAGCGACGAGACGAGCAAGAACCCGACGAGCGACGCCAACAACGCGCCCGTCATCACGCCGACCGTCGCGACGGCCGCACGGTTCTCGTCCTCGAGGGAGTCGCGGATGCCCCGAAGGACGCGGGCGACTCGCTCGACGCCTCGCTCGGCTCTGTTGGATGGTTGCGCCATCTTGTGTATCGTATTGGACGTGATTCGAGCGTTCGAGATAACCGAGATAGTGGAGCGTCGCGACGGGACGGTCGCTGCCGGTTCAGTCGTTACGCCTGGTCCGGCAGCTTCTCGAACTCGGACTCGAGGTCCGCAGTCGGAAGCGGGATGTAGTTGTTGTCCTCGACGAACACCTGCTGCCCGAAGTCGGTCAGGAACATGTTCATGAACGCGGCCTCCCGCATGTCCGTGCCGTTCGGGGTGTCCTCCGTGATCTTCGTGTACTGGTGGAGGTCACGATTGAGCGGGTAGTCGGAGTCGAAGATGGTGTTCTCCGCGTCGCGGTCGGGCTCGTACAGCGTACCCTCGAAGTCGATCCCGATGGGGATGACCGACTCGCTCGTGAACGCCAGCGCCATGTACGCGATGGCGCCCTCGTTCTGCTGGACGGCCTGGGCGACCTGCTGGTTCTGACCGAAGCGGGTGTCGACGCCCGACATCGAGGCGTCGGCCGACCCGAGCATGTTCAGCCGGAACGAGGTGTCGGTACCCGATCCCTCGGCGCGGCCGATGACGTAGATCTCCTGGTCCGGACCGCCGACCTCGCTCCAGTTGGTGATCTCGTCCTGGTAGATCTGGCGGACCTGCTCACCGGTGAGCTGGGTGACGCCCGCGTCGTAGATGTCCGAGGAGACGACGACCGGCTGGCCGTCGCGTCCGAGGACGTGATCGACGACCTCCTCGTTGGCCTTCTCCTCGCTCCAGCCGAGCTCGGCCGTGATGGGTCCCGAGGAGTTCCCGATGTCGACGAGTCCGTCGACGACGGACTGACACCCGGTGCCCGAGTGGCTCAGGCCGATGGACGTCGCGAACGGCGGCGTCGCCTGCTCGCCCGTCGGCTCGAACCCGTAGAGGCTCGCGAAGTAGTCGGCGAGGCGCATGTCCGGCTCGCCCAGTTCGCTCCAGCCGGGCACCGTGTTGCCCTCCTCCTCGTTGGAGCCCCAGTACTCGCCGTCCGAGACCGGCGGGTTGGAGTTCCAGTAGGAACTGCCCTTGTTCGCGATGGGGTACACCGTCGAGGACCCCTCGGCGGTGAGCATCGAGGTGTCCATGCCGGACGAACTGTCGCCGGAGGAACTGGAACCGCCGGAGTTCCCTCCGGAGTCGCCACCGCCGTCTCCGGAGCCACCGCCGCTCTCGCCCCCACCGGAGGAACCGGAACAGCCGGCGAGGCCGGCCGCGCCGGCGGCTCCGACGGTACCGAGGAACGTTCTCCGTGAGACGCGTCCGCCCCGAGCCGCTGTATCCTGCGTCATCGATCGAGTGAACCCGCGATTCAGTAAAGGAGATTTATAATAGGGGTCCTATCCGGTACGGCGACCCCCGTTGTGAATCAGTCACATCCGTGGTTGAAATATCGGTACGTAGTGGATACGTACCACTCTATAGCCCTCCTCTCTCCCCACCGTCACTACCGATACGAACGTAGACACGTCAGATATAGAAAACGTTTCCCTCCGGGGGGACAGTCGGACGAACATGGAGACAGCCCGGCCGGACGGCGGACACACTCGGGAACTGGACGTCGATGCGGCGGCGACCGCCGTCGCCGAGGCGGAGGCGACGTCGGTGGACAGCCACGAGGAGGCCGCAGCGATGCTGCGCGGGATCGCCGCCGACGACGTCGTCACCGACGAGAGCGTACAGTCCGCGCTCGCACACCTCTCGAAGGTCGTCTCGACGCCGGCCACTCGCGTCGAACTCTCCGGGATCGAACTCGACTCGGCCCGGGAGGACGCGAGCGAGGTGGCGGACGTGCCGACCGTCGCCGCACGGCTCGACAGGTTTGCAGCCGAGGTAGCACGGATCGAGTCCGCTGTCGAGGCTCTCGACGACGATCTCCGAGCGCTTACCGATCGGGCCACCGGGGGGCCCGTCGCGGACCGCTCCACCGGAAGCGAGGCCCCCGAACTCTACGAGATCGCCGCGGAGCGGCGGCGGATTCATTCGGAGGCCACACGCCTCCAGGGGGCTGCAGACGAGCTCACGACCGAGATCGAGTCGTTCCGCCGGTGGCTTTCGCAAGCGACGGTTCGTCGCGGCGAACTGCGGGAGGACGCCGAGGAACTCGATCGGACGGCCGAGACGTTGGAAGCGGACGTCGCCGCGCTCGTGGGCGCGGACACCGACGACCAGAACGACGGTCTCCCGGAAAACGACGCCGAGGCGTGGTTCGACTGCGTGCTGCGACATCGCGTGCTCGCGTTGCAGGCGGAGGATCTGCGCGCGGCGGCCGCCGACACCGAGACCGTGAACGAGCGCCTGGGCGTCGACCCCGAGGCTGCCGCCCTCGACGACGTCCGAGAACTCGTCGGCACCGTACGGACCCGCCTCGATGAAACGGTCGACCGCCTCGACACGGTCGCTCGGCCGGAATGGCGCGATCGGTTCTCCCGGAAGCTGGAGGCGTTCGAGGGGAAGCTGTCTTCCGTTGCACCGCCCGTGGAATGGGCCGCCGTACTGACGGCGCTGAACGAGGCTCGTGGCGACTGTCGTTCGAGTACTCGTACCCCCTGACGATCGCGCCGGAGTCACCCGGACGCGATTCGACCACCCGCGTCGGAGGTTCGGCTACTCCTCGAACCCGAGCACGCGCTTCGGGTTCTCCCACACGACCGTCCGGATGTCCTCGGGGTCGATGCCGTAGCGATACAGCTCGAACATCGCCCGCTTGATCGCGTACGGGTCCGTCCGGAGGACGTTGGCGCAGTCGGTGTCGATCATGATCCGCTCGGGACCGTACTCGTCGATGGCGTCCGCGACGGTCGCGGCGTCGACGCCGACGAGCCACGAGTGCCCGATAGTGTAGCTGAGGTAGCAGTCGGTTTCCTCCATCAGGTACGCCGTGTTGTTCTCGTCGGCGTGGGAGGCGATCACCCGCTCCTCGTCGAGGCCGGCGTCGTGGGCCGCCGCCACGTCGATCTTCACCGCTTCAAGCGCCGGGTTGTCGCCGTCGATGACCGGCTCGGTTCCGAGTCCGGGATTCTTCTCGTAGCCCGGAGTGCCGAGCTCGGGGCGGTAGGAGCGCTCCGCCGGCGGCGACGTGTTCGGCGTGTGGAGGATCGCCGGGAGGTCGTGGTCGGCGGCGATCGCCAACTGCGCCTCGACGACGGCGCGTTGCTCGTCCAGATCCCACGCCGCCACGTGCTGGCTCGGGGTGACGCCGGTCTCGCCGACGACCGCGACCTCGTCCAACTCGCAGTACTCGTCCATCGCCGACAGCACCGCGTCGGGGTCCTCGATGCGGACGCCGGTGTGGACGCCCAGCCCGAGCTTCGCCTCGAAGAAGTGGTTGCGCTCGATGGCCGCGCGGCGGTTGATCGCGTCGTCCCAGAGGTAGCGGACGTCGGACGCCCGGACGGGCTTGTACGGGGTCCAGTGGTAGCCCGAGGAGACCATCACCATCCCGGCACACCCCGAGAGGGCGTACCGTTCGCGGTCCTCGTACGAGAGCGTGTGCGCGTGGTTGTGGCCGTCGATCCACGGGGTGTTCAACAGCTCCGTCGGGAGGTCGAGGTCCTCGTCCAGGTACGTCGCGTCCGTCGGGCGGGTCGTGGGGTAGGTGTCGGTCATGGGGGGTCGAGGTGAGTCGGTCGTGGGAGGCTGGTCACGGGTGGTCGCTCACGGTGCGTCCGTCGTGGGGGTTCGTCCCGGTCGGGATCGCCACGGTCACGACGGAGGCCGTGATCGCGGCCGCACGTGGTGGTTTACAGCTTGGTAAATATTTATTATCTGGGGTGCGCTGGCATCGGGTATGTCACTGTTGATCGGGACCGACGCGGGGCTGTACCGCGTCGACGACGTCCCGTTCGATCGAGACGACCCCGAACAGGTGCTGGACTGTGGCGTCGTCACCGCGGTCCGGACGTTCGATCACACGGCGGGCGTGTTCGTGGCGTCCGCGGAGGGCGCGTTCCGGTCGACCGACGGCGGCGACACCTGGAGCGACCTCGGCGTCCCGCTGGGCGACCGGTTCTGGCACGCCGGGCAAAGCGAGGTGTGGTCGATCCTGGCGACCCGGGACGGCGCGTGGTACGCGGGCACCAACGACCCGTACGTGTTCCGCTCGGTCGACGAGGGCGAGACGTGGTCCGAACTGAAGGGCTTTCGCGACCTGCCCTCGCGGGGCCACTGGGAGTCGCCGATCGATCCCCACTACGCCCGACTGCGCGCCCTCGAGGCGGTTCCGGGCCGCCCCGACCACCTCGTCGCCGGCGTCGAGGCCGGCGGGATCCACCTGAGCGAGGACGCCGGGCGGACGTGGATCGACCGCCGCGACACCATCGTCGACGACATCCATCAGGTCCTGCCGATCTCCGAGGACGTGTGGCTCGCGACGACGGGTTATCTGGACCACGACCTGGAGAACCTCGGCCTCGGTCACGCGGTCGGCGAGGGCGGCCTCTGGCGGACGACCGACGCCGGCGACTCGTGGACCCGCGTCGACACGGGGAACGACTTCTCGTACATCCGTCGGGTGTTCGTCCACGACGGGACGGTGTTCTTCTGCGGCGGCGAGGAGGCGCCGCCGGCGTGGGTGAACGACGAGCACGAGACCGCGCTGTTCGAGTCGACCAACTTCGGGCGCGACTTCGAGCGCGTGTCGTACCCCGGCGAACCCCACGAGGTGATCGAGACGTGGACCGTCCACGACGGCGACGTGCTGTGCGGGTCGGGGCTGTTCGACGTGCCCGACGCCCGCGACGACGTGGAGGGGCGGATCATCCGCCGCGACGACGACGGCGAGTACCACACCGTCGGACGCGTGGAGACGAACGTGAGCCGGATCGAGGCGATCTGACGATGGCGAGCGACGTACCCTCCCGGCTCGGCCGACTCATGTACGGCGGGATCCTCGCGTACATGGCGATCGACGGCTTCCGGAACAACGACAAGCGCGTCGGGATCGCCGAGGAGAAGGGCGTGCCGATGCCGGACGTCATGGTTCCGTTCGCGACCGGGATGCTCCTCGTTGCGAACGTCGGGATCCTGCTGTGGCGGTTCCCGCGACTCGCCGCGGGCGCGGTGCTGGTGTTCTTCGCGAGCACGACGCCGGTCATCCACGACTTCTGGAACCAGGAGGGCGGCGAGCGCCAGGGCAACGAGATCAACTTCCTGAAGAACGTCGCGCTGATGGGCTGTGCGGTGATGCTCCTCGAGGCGGCCGAGGAAGACGCCGGCGGCGACGGGGACGCCTGAGTCGACCGCGATCCCCGCGGCGACCGGGAGCGTTCAGGCCGGGCGCGCGGAGAACCGTTCGACGATCTCCACGGTTACGGTCGGGTCCGCCCCGAGCGCGTCGAGGCACGCCCGACAGACCGGCCGGTTACGGAACGACCGCGGCTGCGACGCGTCGCTCGCGCGTGCGACCGCCTCGCCGCCGGTGCAGGCCCGCCAGATCGCGCATTCGTGTCCCATACCGTGCGTATCGATAACAGGGGTCAATAAGCTTCCGTCCGTTGTCACGGACTGGGTCGACACGGCGCCGATGGCTGTCACCCCCATCGAACGGTCGCGGTAACTTTGTCGTGAATTGTGGTAGACGGCGAGAGCTTCGAGCCACGATTCAGCTGTCTCCAGTTCGACATGGCTGAAACTATTCGCGAACGAAGACGTTCGCCGGTCTACTTCCCAAAAGACACTCTTCAGAGCGACTCGACCAGGTTTGCGCCCTCGACGAAGGCCAAACCGTGTCGCTCCGCGTAGGCGCGGGCGTCGGCCACCGAGAGCGCATCGCCGCTCTCCCCGTCGAGCATTTCCGCGCCCGCGACCGCGGGCTCGCGGTCCGCCGCCGCTGCGAGCGCCAGCCCGAGTTCCGTGTGTCCCCGGCGCTCGTCGAGCAGGCCGGGTGCGGCCCGGAGCAAGTGGACGTGGCCGGGCGACCGGAACGTGCCCGTGAAGTCCGTGTCGGAGGGATCAGCGGCGGCCGCGCCCAGCGCGCTCACCGTCCTCGCCCGGTCGCGGTCGGTGACCCCCGTGTACGTGTCGCGGTGGTTCACCGGCAGCGAGAAGGAGGGGCGGGCGTCGTAGCGCAGGTCCGAGACGTCTGCGGCGGGCTGGTCGAACAGTTCGTGGAGGTACGGGAGATCGAACGACTCGGCGACGACGTCCGAGACGGCGACGAACACCAGCCCGCCAGCGTCGCCGCGCAGGCGAGCGACGGTCCCGGCGTCGACGGCACTCGCGGGGACGAGCAGGTCCGTCTCGCCCTCGCGCTCGGCGGCGTCGTGGACCAGCACCGGCTCACCCCGGGCGAAGGCGGCAACGGCGCGCTCGACGCTCGCCGGCTCACTCCTCGACATGCACCCTCACCCGGTTGCCGTCCGCCAGTCCAAGTTTGTCGCGGAGCTTCGCCGGTGCGATGCCCTCGAGCCGGCCGCGGCCGTGGTGGGTACGCTCGGGCGCGATGACGTGGGCGGGCTCGTAGGACCGCTCGCCGGCGATCACTCGGGCCGGCCAGCAGTACGCCGGGCCGTACGTGCGGTCCTCGCTCTCCCAGCCGTCGATGGTCACCGGGTCGAGGCCGTCGAGACCGCTCCGGGCCCGGGCGCTCACCTCGTCGAGTTCGACGTTCAGCGTCTCGGCGAACGGCTCGTAGTCGAGGCGCTCGCCCAGGTCCGCACAGGGCAGTCGCGTTTGGTCGCCGTAGGCGCCCGCAAGCGCGAGCTTCTTCAACGTCTCGCGCTCGGCGGGGCCGACGACCTGCGTCGCTTCGACCATACCGCTTCTGGCCGTGGCACCCGCATAAGCGTACCGTATCTTGGATGCACCTCATATTCGAGATAGATGTTCACGAGGAACGGGACGCGTCCGGGAATCGTGGCGCCCCCGACGAAGGACTCCGTCGCGGACTCCGGGCTCGTCACGCTGGACGATCACGACGGGCATCCCAGCATCCGGAACCTCGTCGACGACGACTACGAGATCATCACCTTCTGAGGTCGCTTCACCCGGTCGGAGCACGGATCGAGCGTGGTTCGGTCGTCGATCGGCGAGCGGATCCTTCGACACCCTCCGCTCGGCGGAGCTGATCGGGGCGATATCGTCCGCGATCGAACCGCGGTCGATCGGCTCCGGATCCAGAAACGAAAACGCCGGCGGAAACGTTTTCCGTGGGATCGATCGTCGGTCGGATATGGCATCCACCGAAGCCTCCGGTACCGCGGTCGGTTCACACGGGAGTGGGAACTCCGAGGACCGTTCGTCGGCGCTGGGGCCCGTGTTCGTCGAACTCGTCGAGGCGCTCCCCGAGGCCGCGTTCGTCGTTGACTGCGACGGGACGATCACCCACTGGAACCCCGCGGTCGCCGACCTGCTGGGACTCCCGGCGTCGAAGGCCGTGGGACTCAACGCCTACGACGTCTTCGGCACCGAGGGCGAGTCCGAGACGCTCGCGGAGACGGTGGTCCGGACCGGCGAGCCGGTGCGCGAGGAGTCGTTCCGGTCGGCGGAGAACGCGGACGGGAAACTCGCACACGCCCGCGCCGTCGCCACCCCGTTGCGCGACGGAGACGGGGAGGTCGTCGGCGCGGTCGAGTTCCTGCTGGACGTGACTGACGTGGTCGAGCGACAGGAGTCGCTCCGGGAGCTCCAGCGGGAGTTCTCCGAGGAGGTCGAGGCGGAGGTCGCCGAGATCCGGGGGAACGCCGAACGCGTGGCGGCCCGCTCCGACGACATCACCGGGATCACCTCCGAGCAGGTCGAGGAACTGGAACACGTCAGGTCGGAGATCTCCGGGTTCAGCGCGACCGTCGAGGAGATCGCCTCCTCGGCAGCGGAGGTGAGCGAGCGGGCGGCGACGGTGACCGACCTCGGCGAGGAGTCGATCGAGATGACCAAGATCCTCGTCGACCGCGCCGAGCGGGTCGCCGCCGAGTCCGAGCGAATGGCCGAGAACGCGTCCCTGCTCGGCGAGCGGGTCAACGAGGTCGCCGAGTTCGTGGAGGTGATCGACGGGATCGCCGACAAGACGAACATGCTCGCGTTGAACGCGAACATCGAGGCGGCACGAGGCGACGGCGATCACGGCGGCTTCGAGGTCGTCGCCAACGAGATCAAGGAACTCGCCGACGAGTCCGTGGAGCACTCCGGTCGAGTCGAGGAGACCGTCGCCGAGATCCGCGAGGTGGCCGCCGAGACGGAGACGAGCGTCCACGAGACCGACGACGAGATCCAGGAGATCGGCGACGCGCTGGAGGAGATCAAGCGAAATCAGGAGGAGATCCTGTCGGCCGCGACCGAGACCGGCGACGGGATCGCGGAGATCGCCGACGCGACCGACGACCAGGCGGTGGCCGCCGAGGAGGTCGCGAGCATGGCCGACGAGGCGGCCGAGCGCGCCGGCGAGGCGTCGACGTCGGTCGACGAACTGGCGCGGGCGAACCGCGACCAAAGCCAGCGGCTGGAGGCGATCGAGGAGAGCATTCACCGGGTCGACGCCCGGATGAGTGAACTGCTGGACGAGACCTGATCGGCGTCGATCCGGCCCGCCGGGGCCATCGTCGACCCGCAACACCCGATCTCGTCGCCGCCGATGGCGAGGTCGCCGCAGTCGGAACACTCGACCGGTCGGTCGGCACCGTCGATCGGTCCCGTGTACGATGCCTCAGGGAACGGACGAAAGAATCGATCGCGACTGCGCGAGTCCGACGGGCAACGGACCGGCAACGAGGCGGCGGCGGTCGGCCGGTCTCGATCCGCCGGCGTCGAGGGACGCCCTCGCCGTCGTCAGTCGTCGCCGCCGTCCGTGACGATGCGGACGTCCTCGGCCTCCTCGAACTCGTCTTCGAACTCCGCGTCGACATCCTCGTCGGGCTCGTCGGGCTCTTGGAAGAACTCGTACTCGTCCTCGGATCGGTGGGGCTCGAAGTGACACATCGGGTACCACCCATGCTAACGATGGGCATGGAGACAGTTAACGGTTGTTCGCCCCGCCGTGACGGGGGATCAGCCCGGACCCCCGGGGATCGACGACCGCGTCAACACGCCCTCCAAGGAAGGGGACTCACCAGCCCGAGAACTTGTCTCGCCGGTACAGATCGAGTTCGCTCACGGTGTCCGTGCCGGCCTGCGAGAGGCAGAAGCGAATCCCGTCGGCGATCGCATCGGGGTCGGTCACGTCCCCGGAGTCGAACTGCTCCTCGAAGGACTCGCCCTGCTCGCTGGCGAACTCGGTCCGGACCTCCGTGGGGTTGATCACGCTGACGGCGACGCCGTCGGGGCCGACGCTCCCCTCCAAGCTGTGGGCGAAGCCGCGCACCCACCACTTGCTCGCGGCGTACACCGGGTTGGTGGGACGGGGGTACTCGCCGGCGAAACTGGCGACGAACACGAGCGTCCCCGCTGACTCGCGGAGGTGCGGGAGGGCCGCCCGGGCCGTGTGGAACGCGCCGTCGACGTTGACGTCCATCATCGTGCGGTAGTCGTCGATCGACATCGAGTCGAGATCGCCGTCGAGGCCGATCCCCGCGTTGACGACCACGCCGTCGAGACCGTCGAACGCCTCCGCGGCGGCCTCGACGAACGCCTCGACGCGCTCGCGCTCGGTCACGTCGACGGCGATCGCCTCCGCGGCGACGCCGTGTTCGTCCCGAAGTTCCGCCGCGAGGTCCGTCAGTCGGCCCTCGCGTCTGGCGCCCAGCGCCAGGTCGACGCCCGCCGCCGCGAGCGTCCGCGCCGTCGCCGCGCCGATGCCGGAGCTCGCGCCCGTGATCGCGACCGCGTCGCCCTCGATATCACGCATGGACGGTCGCTCGCGCGGGAGGGGCAAAGGGGTTTCCACGTCGGACGGCGTCGCCGCCTCGCGACCGAACGAGGGTGGGTCGGATCCGGCCTGTTAATCCAGATTAATCGGCGTTCATTCCGCTTCGAGAGAACCGATTTTTACCCCCCGAGACGCCGATCTCCCGAGTGCGATGTCCGATCACGGACCCACGCTGACGCGACGAACCGCCCTGCGAACGATCGGCGCCGGAGTCGTCGGTGTCACGGCCGCGACGGGAGCGACGGCCGCCGACGAGGCCGGCTGGACCGTCGCCGAGACGCCGACCGGCAACACGCTCTACGGCGTCGTACGTACCGTCGACGGCGTATACGCGGTCGGCGCCGGCGGGGTCGTCATCCGACGCACGGACGCCGGCTGGGAGAAGGTCCTCGACGGCGGGCCGACCGGAAACGGGAACTCCCTGTACGGCGCGGGCGTCACCGACGACCGCGAGCGACTCTGGTTCGTCGGGTCCTCCGGCGCGATCGGGGAGTACGACGTGACGACCGGCGTCCTCACGGACCGCTCGGCACCCAACGACGTGACGAACAACTTCAACGACGTCGCCGTCCGCGGCCCCGCGGGCGAGGCGAACGTGTACGTGGCCGGTGACTCGGGGAAGATCTACTCCAGCTTCGAGAACGGCGAGACCGGCACCTGGGACGCCACGACGCCCGGGAGCGGGTCGAACGTGAACGCGCTGGACTTCTTCGGCGACCGCGCGGGCCACGCCGTGGACGGCAACAAGACCGTCTTCGAGACCGCCGACGGCGGCGTCTACGGGAAGACCGGGATCGCCGACGCGAACGTGAACTTCTACGGCGTCGACAGCGACGGCGCCGACGACGTGTGGGTGTGCGGCGGCGGCGCGACCGTGTTCCGCTGGAACGGGAGCCGCTGGCGCACGGCCGACCTCGGGGACGCGAGCCTGCGCGACATCGAGGTCGACGACGCGGACGGCGCCGGCCTCACGGTCGGCGGCGGCGGGACGGTGTTCGAGTTCGACGGGAGCGCCTGGCGGCGGCTGGACACCCCGATCGGCCAGAACCTCGAGGCGGTCGTCCGCGGCGACCGCGACGTGGCCGTCGGCGCCGGCGGCACCGTCATCGAGCGATAGACGCCGCCGACGTCGGTCGACCGCGGAGGGCGGCGCGAGCGTGACACGGACGGTCAGTCGTCCGCGGGAACGCCGGCCCCCGTGCCGACGTCCGCGGCCGCCGGGCGACTCTCCGTGACCCTGAACGAGACGACCACGGCCGCGCCCAACGCGAGCACCGACGCCACCGCGAACGCCGTCGGGTAGCCCGCGACGGTGGCGACCGCGCCCACGCCGAGCGGGCCGACGACGCCGCCGACCGACCGCGCGGTCGAGGCCAGGCCCATCAGTTCCGACTCGCGGTTCTCGGGCGCCACGTCGGCGACGAACGCGACCGATCCGGTCCACATCGCCGAGAACGCCACCGCGAGCGTGACGTAGCCGAGCGCGACGACCCCGGCCGCGGCGACGCCGCCCGGCACCAGCACCGCCGCCGCCGCGACGAGGCCGAACGCGGCGGACCCGGCCATCCCGAGCGTGATCATCGGCTTGCGTCCGCGCTCGTCGACGACGCCGCCGAGGTAGTACATCAGCGCGGTCTGGGAGACGGGATTGAACGCCAGTACCGCGCCCATCCACGACTCCGGAAGCCCGAGCGTCGACACGATGTAGACGGGCATGAGCGCGCCGACCCCGGAGACGGTCGCCTGCCGGGCGGACAGCCCCAGATAGAGCCACCCGAGCCCGTTGGTCGAGAGGTGGCCGCGCTCGCCGGCGGCGGGGAGGAGTCGGGAGCGAACCTCCCGCGGGAGCGACCCCGCGTCGGGGTCCGGAGTCGTGTCCCCGGGGTCGACGAGGGCGACGGCGACGGTCGCCAGCAGCGAGACGACCGCGACGACGACGTACACGTCGCCCGGGACGAGCGCCCCGAGCACGAGGCCCGCGGCGAACTGTCCGGTTCCGGACCCGGCGGCGGTGAAGGCGTTGTACGCGCCGACCGACTTCCCGCGGCCGCTCGGGCCGCCGCGCTCGGAGGCGACCGTCAACATCAGCGGACCGAAGCCGGCGATGAAGACCGCGTACAGGCCGCGGACGAGCACCTGTATCCACACCGGATCGACGGTCACCGGGAGCACGGCGGAGACGGCGCCCGCGACCGCCTCGACCGCGAACAGCGGCACGAGCGCGAGGGTCGCGCCCACCCCGGTTCCGACGAGGATCAGCTTCCGACGGCCGGTCACGTCCGCGAGCGCGCCCCACACGGGCGCGAACAGGATGATGCCGAGCGAGAACGCGGTCGCGAGCAGGGACACCTCGAACGCCGATCCGGTGCGCCCGACGTGGACCGCCAGCGACGTGCCGAGGAGGGCCCCCGCGGTGACCCGCGTGACCGCCGCGAGTCCGACGAGCGCCGTCCCGCGGTCGACGCGGGGGCGGCGCACGGAGGGGAGGTTCATACGAACCGAAACATCTCGGTCGACCAAAGCGCTCGGCTCGCGGCGGACATCGCCGGAAAGCGTGCGGGTCGGCCCCACGAGTCGCGCGGGTCGTTGTCACGAGTGTCGAGACGAGATTGGATCCGACAAACCGCCTGAACTGCTCGAATAAACCGTCTCAGGCGACCAGAAACGGTCATGAACGGTTCCGATGACCCCGCATTCGGGCCGCAAACGGTCGTGAACGCTCCGTGAATCGAGCGAAGCGCCGCCAACGGTCTGACGGGTATAGGTGGTCGGGTGTTCATGCATCGGACACGCCCGACCCATGTCCACGACCGACCGAACACCCTCCGTTCCCGTCCCGGACGCCGACGACGTGTCGGTGCCACAACTCGCCCGCCGAACGATCGCCTCCGCGGCCGCGGCCACCGCCGAGACCGCACGTGCCGGCGAGGCGATCGCCTTCTGGCTGGCAGCCCTCCTCCCGCTGGCGTACCTCCCGGCGCTCGCCGCCGGCGCCGCCTCGACGCGGCCCCTCCTCGTCGCCGGCCTGATCGTCGCCCACGTCGCCGCCCTGGCGCTCGGCCGCGGATACGCGACCGACGCGAGCGAACCGACCGGCCGCTGACCGGACGACCGTCGACGCCCAGTCCCCATCGGTCCCGATCCCGCCTCGATCCCCGCTTCCCCTCGGCCCCCGGCCCTGCTCGATCGCTTCCCGTCCCCGCTCGTGCTCGGCCGCAGTCAGTTTCGACTGGCGCGGTCGAGTCGCCGCCGTTCCTCCCGGAGGACCCGCTCCCACACCCCGAACAGCGTCGAGTTCAGCCGATAGCTCGTGTCGACGTCCCGAACCCACGCGTCGTCCGCGAACAGGAGCCGCTGGAACCGCCGCACGTCCGGCGAGAGCGACTCGCGACCGCCGGTGTAGTGGGCCGCGGACTCCCGGACCGCGCGGTCGATCAGATCCCGTGGTACCGCGATCCCGGCGACGGCAGCCACGTGTGCGAACCACTCGATGTGCAACACGGCGTCCGCGAGCACGAACGACCGCTCGAACGCCTCGAACCCGCCGGCGTCGCGCACCGCGGCGACCGCGTCGGCGTCGACCGGGAGATCGGAGGGGACGGTAAACGCCGGCTCCGGCGGCGATCTCGGGCGGACCGCCCCGTTTCCGTCGCCGGCGGCGACGACCTGCTCACGGAACGGGGCCGCGACCCGCCGGAGGCGACGCGCCGCCAGCGCGACCGGCGCGGCGAGCGCGAGCCGGTACCAGCGCGGGGTGTACGCGAGGAACGGCCGGCCGAAGGCGGCGTCGCCGAGGTACGTGGCGGCGACGACCGCGGCCGTCTCCGCCCGGAGATCGGTCCGTCCCGCCCGCAGCGCGGCGACCGTCTCCGAGGGGTCGGCGACCGGGTCCGCGCCCGTCGCGTCCGCGCCGGCGCGGTCGAAGTCCATCCCGTCGGCGACGCGGTCGGTGTACTCGGCGCCCGCGCGATACCACTCGGCGAAGTCGGCCACCTCGCGGGCGGCCAGCAGTCGAAGCAGCGTCACTGCCGGACTGAGGGGCCCGACGACCGTAGCTCGGTCGATCACTCCGCGAGCTGATCGCCGAGTCCCCACTCGTCGGCGCGGGCCCGCGCCTCCGCTCGCGCCTCCCGACGGACCGCCTCGACGCGCTCCTCGTCCGCGAGGAACGCCGCCAGCGCGTCGTGGTCGCCGCCGGCCGCGCGGCGGTCCGCCGGCGCGGCCTCGCGGGTCCGCTCCGCAAGGGCGTCGTCGCCCGCGAGTTCCCGAGCGGGCGCCCCGGGGGCGACGCGGAACGGCTCGGTCCCGTCGGTCCCCGGGTCGTGGAGCGGGTCCAGCGCGTCGGCGGGGAGCCGGTAGCGCTCCACGCGGACGGGCGTCGTCCCCGCCAGCGCCGCCAGCGCCGCCGGGCCGTCGGCGTCGTCGCCGGCGTCGTACGCCAGCACCGGAACCCCCGATTCGAGCGTGATCACCGCCTCGCTTCCGCCGACACCCAGGAGGGCGTCTCCGGGTTCGAGCCGGAGGTACCCGGTGAGTTCGTCCGCGAGGGCCGACGCCAGCGGGGCCGCGAAGTCGGCCGCGACGCGGGCGCCGACGAGGTCGCCGCGGGGGAGTCGGTCGCGGACCGGAACGGCCGCGGGGGAGGCCCCCTCGCCCGTCATGGCCGGTCGGGGACGACCGCGCTCCGGAAGCGGTCGGCGACGTCGCTCGCGGCGTTCGCCTCGGGGTCGATCCCGGCGGCGGCCGCGCGATACGCCTCGGCGGCATCGCTGTCGGGGGCGTGCGCGAGAAGGGGCTCGCCGGCGTCGCGGGCGGCCCGCGCGGCGTCGCTGTCGGGCACCGACCCGAGCATCGGTCCCTCGAAGTACCGCTCGGCCTGCGTGCCGACCGACCCGAGGTCGCCGCGGACCTTGTTGAACAGGACGCCCGCGATCCCCGTGCCGTAGGAGGCGGCGTACTCCTGCACCTTCAGCGCGTCCGAGAGCGCGGGGATGGTGGGTTGGGTGACGACGACCACCCGGTCCGCGAGGACGATCGGGAGGACGGCCGACTTCGAGGCGAGCGTCGCCGGCGAGTCCAAGAGGAGCACGTCCGTGTCGGCGGCGAGTTCGGCGACGACCTCGCGCAGGCGTGCCGGGTCCGACCGCTCGAACCCCGCGAGGCTGGTGCCGCAGGGGACGACGCGCATCCCGTGGCGATCGTAACAGGCGTCCGCCACGTCGACCGCGGCGCCGTCGGGGCCGCGCGCGTCGGGGGCGAGCAGGTCCTGAAGCGTGACCGGAGCGTCCGCGAGCCCGGCGTGAAACAGGAGGTTCGCCATGCCCGTGTCGGCGTCGACGACGGTCACGTCGTACCGCCGTGCGAGCGCCATCCCGAGCGCGAGCGTCGTGGTGGTCTTGCCGGTGCCACCCTTGCCGCTCGCCACCGCGAACGCCTCGACCATACTCCCGCTGTCTCGGGTTCGTACAAATACGTTCGGATCGATCTCGGTGAAAACTACGACGGTGCGGCGGTCAGCAGTCGGCGACCAGGGTCGGCGGTCGCGGTCAGCGATCAGCGGTAGCCGAGCGCGTCGAGGCGACGCCCGATCTCGTCGGGCACGTCCTCGTCGTCGCCCTCGTCGACGTCGGCGTCCGTGTCGCCGGCGTCGGAGAGGAGCGCCAGCCGGTCGTCCGCAGCCCGTTCCAGCGATCGCATCGTCCCCCGCGGAACCGCGTCGCGTCCGACCGGTTCGTGCTCCCCGGGGTCGCGTTCGCGATCGTACACGCTGATCTCGCCGTCCGGCTCGCGGATGTACGTCCACTCCTCGGTTCGGGCCGAGACGAGCGGCGTGCCGTCGCCGAGGCGGCGGGGGATGGGCTGACTCGTTACCGACTCCCCCCGCAGGGCGATCGAGGTGACCGGTCCCCGCTCGGGCGGCGTCGCCTCCGTCACCGTCGGGAGCAGGCTCTCGCCGGCGAACGCCGCGGGCGGTTCGAGCCCCAGCGCGTCGCAGACGGTCGGCGGCACGTCCCGAAGCGGCACGGGCGCCGACTCGCGGCGGGCGGGGGCGCCGGGGTGGTCGACGACGAACGGGACGCGAACGAGTTCGTCGTACAGCTTCGGGTAGTGGGCGAGGTGGCCGTGTTCGAGGAACTCCTCGCCGTGGTCGCCCGCCAGGATCACGGTGGTCTCCTCGCGCAGTCCCGCCGCCGAGAGTTCCTCGAGCACGCGCTCGACGGACTCGTCCACCTGCCGGGCGGCGGCGTCATACAGCGCCCGCAGGGTTCGCAGCGTCCCCTCGTCGACCTCCTTTCCGAGTCCGGCACGGAGGTGTCCCAACAGCGTCTGGAACGACCCGACCTCGCCGTCGGTGACCGCGCGGACGTGTCGCGGCGCGGGGACGTACGGTGTGTGCGTGTCCATGTAGTGGAGCCACAGGAAGAACGGGCGGTCCCCGTCGGCCGCGGCGTCGTCGACGGCGTCGAGCGCCCGACGCTCGAGCGCGTGGAGGTGGGACGTGTCGACCGCGTGGCGCCGCTCGTGCCCGCGTAGCTTCGCGGCGGCGCTGCCGAGGGGCCAACCGAGGTACTGCACCCAGCCGTTGACCGTCGGGTGCGTCGCGAGGAAGCGGCCGACCGGCGTCCGGGCGCCGTCGAGGAACGACTCGAACGCGTCGAACCCGCGGTCGTAGCCGTAGTACTCCGTCAGGAAACCGTTCCCGGCGTTGACGCCGGCGGTGTGAACCCCCGCCGCCGACAGCGCCTCCGCGAGCGTCGGGTCCGCGGCGGGGCCCGGCGTCGACGCGTCGGCGAAGACGGGGCGGGCGCCCAGGATGTCGGGGAACGAGAACGGGGTCCAGTTGCCGCCCGCGACGGCCGCCTCGAAGGCCGTCCCGCGACGGGCCAGATCGCGAAGCGTCGGCGTGTGGGGCCCGAGCGCGTCGGCCCGCAGCGAGTCGACCGTTATCAGGAGGACGCCACGCGACGCCGGATCGCCTGCGGATGTCACGGGAGGTCTTGGGCGGAAGCGAGCCTAAGCGTTACTATCCGGTACAGGACGGAGCACGGAAGCCTCGGCTGCCGGCTCGGGGTCGACAGCTCGGGGTTCGGTGGGCTCCCGTGCCGTCACCTCGCGCCGTCGAGCCGGAGCACGCGCGTCTTGACCGCCGCACAGCGAGGACAGCTGTGCCGGTAGACGAGGCGCCGCTCGCGGTAGGCGGTCCGCCAGTCGCCGCCCTCGTCGGTGTAGCCGCACTCCGGACAGGTGGGCGCCTCGCGGAGGCGATCGCGGTACTCGTCCAGCGCGGTCGTACCGACGCTTCGTCCAGCTGCCATGTGATGACATACCATCCGATCGATCATAAAAGTTCGTGTTGAACTGGAATTACTTCTGTTGGGAGCGGGTCGAAAGAACGGACCGAGGGGCCTACGCCAGCCCGAACAGCTCGTCGACGGCGTCGCGGGCTGCGCCGACGGCCGCTTCGGCGACTTCGTCGGCGTCGACCTCGGCGTCGGTCGGCGGGTTGACGTACACATCCACGTCGAGGACGCCGTCCTCGAACGTGACCGTCACGTCGAAGTCACGGAGTTCGGACTGCCGATACCGGTCGAGCACGACCCCTTCGGCCGCCGCTGAGGCGGTCTCGACGACCTCCTCGTCGGTCGGCTCGGGCGGGTCGTCGCTCACGGCTTACGCGCCGCCGGCGCCGGGACCGCCGGGACCCATGCCCGCCGGGCCGCCGCCCGCGCCGCCCTGCAGCATCTGCTGGAGCTCCTGCTGGAGCTCCTCGAACTGCTGCTGGACCTTCTCCTCCTGGGAGTCGAAGCGCTCGGCGCGCATCCCCAGCGTGTCGACCTTCTCCTCGAGGTCGTCGTAGGCGGTCTCGTAGTCGGTCTCGACGAGGATCTCGCCGATCTCTCGGTACATCGTCGAGTCCTCGTCGATGTCCTCCATCGCGTCCAGCGCGGACTGCGCCTCGGTCAGCGAGGTCTGCGTGGACTGCTTCTGCTCGGCGAGCTGCTGGGCCTGCTCCTGCAGGTCCTGGAGTTCCTCGATCTTCTCTTGTGCTTCCGGCGGCAGATTACCCTGCATACTCCGACGGTCGGGCTTCGGGGTGAAAAGCCCGGTCATTGGGAGCGAGGGCGAGCGCGGCGAGCCCTCGATGCGAACGGCGAACGGAGTGAGCCGTGAGCGGCGCGGGACGCGAGCGCGGCGAGCGTCCCCGGGAACCCGAGGCGTGACGGAGCGAACGAAGCAACGACTGAACGCCTCGTGCACGGCGGCGAAGTGTTCGTAGTCGATCGGAGAGGGCTGCGTGGCCGAGCAGCCCACAGAACGGAGACACTCCACGAGCGCAACGAGCGTCCCGGACAACTGCGCTCACGGGAGCGAGGCGATCTGTACGCTCACGGGAGCGAGGCGAGCGCCTATCGCTCCGCCGTCGCCGCCACCGTCTCGGCCGTCTCGACGAGCCGTGTCCACGTGTTGACGCCCGCCCGGAGCGCGACGAGGTCGCGCGCGCGGACGGTCACCTCGACGGTGTCGCCCGCGCGGTCCACGGCGGCCGTCGATCGATCGTCGTCGATCCCGCCGACCTCGACGCCGATCGCCTCGTGGACGACGCGGGCGCGTCGCTCGTCGGGGTACGGAAAGCGAAGAACCGCGCGGTGGTCGGACGGGTCGGGCACGGCGCCCGCGTCAGTGGACGTCGACCGTCTTCACGTCGGGAGCGCGCTCCTTGAGGAGCACGCGGTGGCCGCAGTACGGGCAGCGCACGCCGCCGTACTCGTCGAGCTCGACGTCGCGCTTGCACCGGGAACACTTGTAGCTCATCTGTGTGAGAGGGGTCGCTGGTGGTTACTCGTCGTCGCTCTCGTCCTCGAGCGCGGCGCGGATGCTGCGTTGAACCGAGCGGCCGCCCGGCGTCTCCGGCCGGTAGGCGCCGCCGGTGAACGTCTCGCCGGTCTCCTCGTTGAGCCACACGCCGGTGCCGAGGCGCTTGACCGAGTCGCCGTCGACCGTCGCGTTCTGCATCTCGTCTTCGATCTCCGACACACGCTTGCGGGCGACGCGCCCGTACCGCGCGCCGAAGCGGCCGGCGCTGCCGACCTTCCGCGCCTTCGTCTGTTCAACCATATGAACGCGACTTCGCCGTTGGGCGTCAAAAACCCCGCGAATTCCGCCCGTCGTTGTGCGGCGTGTGGTCTCGACCGTCCGTCGCGTCGCCATGACGGCGGGCCGGACGAGCCGAACGAGTTCTCCCCGTCATCGCGTGGCACACATTTATTCCCGTGGCTGATCGGTACGGTCATAGGAGATCGCCGGAATGCTCATCGCCGAATTCACGCTGTCGACCCCAGTCCTCCGCGACGCGCTCGCGGCCGCCCCCGAGGTGACGGCCGACCTCGAGCGGACCGTCGAGGGCGACACCACACGCATCGAGTTCTTCGCCCGGGGCGACGACCTGACGCGCTTCGAGGACGCCCTCGGCAACGACGGCTCCGTCGAGGACGTCCGCATCCTCGGCGAGGGGCCGGACTTCCGGTTCTACCGGGCGACGCTCGCGCCCGAGACGACACAGCGGACCGCATCCCACGTGTTCGCCGACACCGGCGCCCGTCCCGTGTCCGTGAGCGGCGACCACACCGGATGGGACTTCCGCGTCCAGTTCCCCGACCGCGAGGCGCTGGCGGCGTACCGCGACAGTTGCCGCGAGCGAAACGTCTCGTTCACTCTCCACGCGCTCTACGAACGTGCCGACCTCCGCCCCGAGGCCGACGATCACGGCCTCGCCGGCGATCACGGAACGGTCTGACACCGACCTCGAACTCCGCGACGAGCGACCCGGCGAACGCTTACCGGTCGCCGCCCTCTCCGAACCCCGACTCCTCCAGCACTTCGTTCAGGTCCGCGCGGACGCGCTCGCCCGTCTCGCGGTCGCCGGCGGTCGTGACGACGCGGTTCTCCTGGACGCTCGACCCGTCACGGAGGAGCATCCGAACGTTCCCGTGTTCATCAGCGCGCGTCACCTTCGCGCGCATGCCCGTTCGCGACCCGGACCCGCCGGCGTCGATCGGGCCGGGGATCACCTTCTTGACGTGCGGGTGTTCGGCGGCCGTGAGGATCGCCCGCATCCCGGTCCGATCGCCGATGAGCGTCGAGTGCGAGCCGCCGATCTTCGCCTCCGGCGGGGCGTCCACCACTTCCAGCGCCGGCTCCCCCCGGCGTGCGAGCACGGCGCCGACGGGGTCGTCGTCGGGGACGCGGTAGAACTCGAAGTGCAGCTGCGCGCGGGCCTCGCGAAGCGGTCCGCGCTCGCCGGCGGCGTACACCGTCTCCGGTCGCTTGCGGCGCACCTCGTCGGCGACGCGGCCGGCGAAGTTCCGGAGCTGTACCTGCGCGGTGCGCTCGCCGTCGTCGGGGACGGTCGTGATCGTCGTCTCGCCGAGCACCAGCGACTCGGGGTCGAAGTCATCGGACGGGTGCTCGGGTTCGAAGCCGAGTATCGTGAGCGTCGCCCGGTCGGTTCCGAAGTCGATCACGACGCTCTCACAGTTGGCGGTGTCGCACTCGAGGCAGTAGTCCCCGGGCTTGCGGAGGGACGAGCCACACCGCCGGCAGTTCATGAGGGAGGAAGGTGCGGCGCGTGGATAAGGGCGTTCGTTCGCGGTCGTTCGGCCCCCTCGCGTGTCGGCCGCGACGGCGACGCGATGACGGCAGCAACGCGACGGCGACACGGCGGCGACAGCGACCGCAACGACGACCGGGGGATCGACGGCCACTGAGGCCGATCAGTGCTCGGATCCGATCTCCACCAGGTTGCCGTCCGGGTCGCGGACGTACACCGACGTGATCGGCGCCACCGCGCCGGCGCGCTCGATCGGTCCCTCGACGATCTCGATCCCGCGCTCGCGCAGTTCGGCCTCGACAGCATCGATCGGGGCCTCCGTCAGCAGACAGAAGTCGCCGCTCCCGGGGGTCGGATCCGCGGCGACCGGGGTGACGTCGGGGTCCAGCGGGTGGAGGTTGATCTTCTGGTCGCCGAACCGGACGGCCGTCCGATCGTCGCCGAACGTCACGATCTCTGCGCCCAGCGCCTCGTAGAAGTCGCAGCTCGCGTCGACGTCCTCGACCCGGAGCACGAAGTGGTCGATCCCGGTGACGTTCATCGCCGTCCCTCTCGCGCGACAGACTGGCGTGCCATGGGAGTCGTTCGTGGATCGGGGAGAAATAGCTCCGGGTGCGGTTCGGAGCGCCGCGACGTGGGCCGGCGTCTCGGAGGTGACGGCCGTCGTTCACGCGGTCCCGTACTCGGCGACGACCGCGTCGGGGATCTCGACGCCCGATCCCGGGCCGGTCGGTACTCCGACGGTGCCGTCGGCGAGATCGAGCCCGTCGACCAGTAGCGGCTCCAGCAGCGGGAAGTCAGTCGATCGCCCGGTCGCGCGAGAGGCCGGCCGGCTCGTCGAGGTCGACCGAAAGCGGGACGGTCCGGATCTCCCTGATCTCCATGCGTCCGCCAACCGTGCCGCCGTGGCAACTGTTGACTCGAAGATCCCCCCGACCAATACGTTTTCTCACCCGGAGTACGAACCCTCACCGATGAGCGAACAGGGCGCGGTACTCCGCATCGATCCCCACGTCCACTCGGACGGCTCCTACGACGGCCACGACCCCGTCGAGCTCGTCCTCGAACACGCCGCCGACATCGGACTCGACGGCGTCGTCGTGACGGACCACGACGCCATCGAGGAGTCGCTCCACGCGGCGGAGATCGCCGACGAGTACGGACTCGTCGGGATCCCGGGGGTCGAGGTGTCGACCGCGGCCGGCCACCTGCTCGCGATCGGCGTCACGGAGTGTCCCCCGCGGGGACTGCCGTTCGACGAGACGGTCGAGCGGGTCCGCGACGACGGCGGCGTCGCGGTCGTTCCGCACCCGTTCCAGCGCAGTCGCCACGGCGTCCGCAAGCGGAACCTCGGCGAGTGCGACGGGATCGAGGTGTACAACTCGATGGTGTTCACGGGCTATCGCAACCGCCGGGCGCGGACGTTCGCGGCCCGCCGCGGGTACCCGATGCTCGGCGCCAGCGACGCCCACTCCATCCGACACGTGGGGCGGGCCTACACCGAGATCACCCTCCCGTCGGTCGACCCGGCGGCGCCGCCCGAGGCGATCGACACCTCGACCGTAGTGGAGGCGATCCGCGCCGGCGACACCGACCTCCGGGGCAAGCGGACCCCCATCCACCGGAGTGCCCGGCAGTACGCGAGGGGCTCGCTCCGGAAGGCGACGTACCACCTGACGACCGCGCTCCCGTACGTGAGCCCTCGGCCGGCGTCGATGCAGAACAGCTGAGTTGGTCCCCTTCCCGGACCGTGACCAACCCGTTCCGTTCGGCTCGACGGCGCTACAGCCGCTCCGGATCGCACCCCTCCGCGGCTGCCCTAGAGCCGCTCCGGATCGCACTTCATGTACTCCCGAAGCACCGCCGTCGCGTACGAACCGGACGGCAGCGCGAACTCGAACACCGGGTCCCCCTCCTCCTCGGAGACCGTCAGGTCGGTCGGGAGCACCACCGCCCGGCGGGTGCCGCCGGAGGCGAACTCGCCGGGCAGCTCGAAGTCGGCCGGTTCGACGTCCAGTTCCCGCAGGACATCGCGCTCGATCTCGCCCGGCTCGCCGTCCCCGAGCTCCGTCTCGGTACCCACGAGCGGCGCGGTGACGAACGCCCGCCCGCGCTCACAGTGGCGCGCGAGCGTGTCGACGCGCCCCTCGGTCGCCCGCTGGAGCCGATCCATGTCGGGTTTCGGGAACGGCACGTCCCGCTCGACGAACGCGACCACGTCGCCGGCGACGGGGCGGGTGAACGGCAGCCCGCGGCGCAGGCGCTCGCTGAGGACTCGGTTGAAGACGTACGACTGCGCGGCGTTGACGAACAGCCGCTGGAGGTTCGACGGCACCGCCTCCAGCGCCTCGCGCCAGCCGGCGCCCTCGTCGAGCCGGTGGAGCATCGAGCGCTCGTAGCGCAGGCGTCCCGGCATCGCGTCGAGGGCGGCGCCCCAGTCGGGGCTGTCGCTCCCGGCCTCGTCCTCGACCATCTCGCGGCCACGCTGGGAGTCCTCCGGCTCCGTGTCGTACGGGTTGCCACAGTAGGCGAGCACCGCGCCGCGCCAGTCGCCGCGGATCGCCGCGAGGCCGACCTCGTGGGTGATCGGCCGGCGGCTCCCGAAGCGCTGGTGGCCGAAGTAGTTCGGCACCGCGATCGCGACCGCGTCGGCATCGCCGGCGCCGTCGCTGTCGCCGTCCCCTCCGTTCCGGGCGCCGTCCGTCGCCCCGGCCCGGTCGGGATCGTCGCCGGCGGCGAACGCCCGGAGGTCGCGGGTGATCGGGGCGGGGTCGCCCTGGGTCTCGCGGATCCGGATCGCGAACTCGTTGCCCGCGAGGTCGCCGAAGGTGAGGTCGCGCCCGACGCGTCCGAGCACCTCGATCTCGGCGCCGTCGAGGTCCGGTATCCCCTCGGGGTCGGCGTCGCGGACCGTGAACAGTTGCGTGGTGACCGCGTGTTTGTCCTTCGTGCCGGCCCACGAGACGCGCTCTCGGCTGGCGCCCATCGCGTCCGACAGCGCGCTCGCGAAGTCGTTGGTGTCCCAGCGACGGAGGGTGGCCCGCAGCAGGAGGAACGGGTACGACCCCGCGTGCGCGTCCAGCGGTTCGGGGTCCATCCGCTCGCGCTCGCGGACGCGGAAGTCCTCGGGGGCGACGCGGAGACGGCCGCCGATCCCGTCGGCGTCGCTGACGTAGTGGTCGACCCCGGTGGCGCGCTCGCGGGGGTGCGCCTCCCGCATCAGTACAGCGAGAGGTCGCCGGTCACCTTGTCGACGATCGACTCCTCGCCCGGGCCGACCGCCAGCGTCGTCACCGTTCCGGGGTCGAGCTGCGTGTGCCCGGCGTCGCGGATGACCGCGTGCGGGAGCCCCTCGCGCTCGGCGCGGTCGGCCAGCTCGAAGATCTGCGACTCGCCGGCGGCCTTGAGGACGACCTTCTTCTGCCCCTCGCCCTTCCAGGCCGTACGAGTCTTCGTGCCGGTGTCCTCGTACGCCGACAGCGACGCGTGTGCGACCTGCGCGGCCAGCTTCCCCGTCCCCATCCCGAGATCCGTGCGGACGACGATGGCCTGTTTCATGCTCATACGTCGCGCTGGGCGGGGGGCGCGGAAAGCGCTTCGGGACCGTGGTCGGACGAGGGAGCCGACGCTGGAATCGATGACCACAGCGGGCTCCGCGTGACGGGTTCCGGCCCCGTTCACGAGCCAAAAGGGGTCGCCACGAATGCGTCCGGTCCGCACAGGCCGCGGGGGTTCAACCGTTGGGCGGCCCTGCTCACACGTGTGAGTAGCAGAAACGACGACGGCGGCGACGACCGGCCGGCGCCGGGATCGTTCGCCGACTACGGGATCCGCGACGGGCGCGTCCTCCTCGCCGGCGCCGTCCGGAGCCTCGGCACCCCGCCCGAGGAGACGGCGGTCGTCGACGACCTCCTGCTGGCGACGGTCGCGGCCGCCTTCCGCGAGTCGTTCGCGGCCGCGGCCGGCGAGCGGCCCCCCGAGGACGTCGAGGCGGCTATCGACGACGCGGTGGCGTGGACGCGCACGGAGAGCGACGGCGAGCGGCTACACCTCCGCGACCGCCTGCTTCCGGAGTTCTACCGCCGGCTCGACCGGTTTCACGACGCCTACCACGGCGACGACGGACCCGTCGTGACGGCCTGAAGCCGGCCGACCGGCGGAGAGGACAAGACGTTTCAGGGAGCAGGGAGATCCGCCGTCGATGGCAGGTCCCCGCACGCCCCTCCTCCGTCCGGACAGCTACTTCGACCGCCACGACGGGTCCCCCCCGTTCGCCCACGCGGCCGCCGCCGTCGCGATCGTCACGGTCGTCACCGCCGTCGGGCTGGCCGTCTTCCTCGGCGAGTTCGCCGCCGCGCTCGACGTCCCGGTCACCGTCGACAACCCGGCGTACCCGGGCGACGCGTTCTGTGAGGACTCGGTCCTCGACGACACCCCGAGCGGCTGCGGCGAACCGAGGGAGGTCCAGCGGAGCCTGGGCGCGCTCGTCGCCGAGGAGCTCTCGTGGCTCCCACCGGCGGCGGTCGCGATCGTCCCGCTGTTCTGGCTCGTGCAGGGCGGCGTCCTCCACGCCGCGAGCGCGCTCGCCGACGGCGAGGGGGCGTTCGCCGACACGCTCGCGGTCGCCGGCTGGGGGATGGTTCCGAGCCTGGCACGGCTCCTCGCCGTCGGGGCGTTGGTCGTCTTCCGGCTCCGAACCGTCGCGGTGCCGGGGTCGCCCGAGGGCGCGGTCGATGCCCTCCGGGCGGCGATCGGCGGCGTCGAGGCGGTCGGGCTGGTCGCGGCCGTCGCGGTCGCCGTCTGGGCGGGCGCGATCCGGACGTACGGGCTGGCGGACGCCCGGGATCACTCGGTCGGAACCGCCGCGACGATCGTCGGCGTCCTCACTGCGATCGGGCTGGCGTTCGAGCTGGTTTGACCGCCGCCGCGACGCGCCATGCGGGAACTTAAGCCGCCGGCCGCCGCCCTCCCGCACATGATACTCTCGGACACCGACATCCTCGCGCGGCTCCGGGACGGCGACCTCGTCGTCGACCCGCTCGACGACGTGGACACGCAGGTCCAGCCCGCGAGCGTCGACCTCCGGCTCGGCTCGGAGTTCCTGGAGTTCCGCCGGACGAACATTCCCTGCATCCACCCGAACGACGCCCGCGAGGTCGACGAGTACGTCGAGGAGACGCACGTCCCCGAGGGCGACGACTTCATCCTCCACCCCGGCGACTTCGTGCTCGGAACGACCAAGGAGCGCGTGGAGATCCCCCCTGACCTGCTCGCGACGGTCCAGGGTCGCTCCTCGCTGGGTCGGCTCGCGGTCGTCATCCACGCGACCGCGGGGATCGTCGACCCCGGATACGACGGGCAGATCACCCTCGAGCTGTCGAACCTCGGCGCCGCGCCGGTCGCGCTCTCGCCCGGGATGCGCGTCTCCCAGCTCATCTTCACGGAACTGAAGACTCCGGCCGAGCGGCCGTACGGCACCGAGCGCGGCTCGAAGTACCAGAACCAGTCCGGCCCGCAGGCGTCCCGCATCGGCGACGACCCCGAGTTCGCCCCGGGCGACGGGGACGGGCCGCTCGACGGCGCCGGGGAGCCCGACCGATGAGGTTCATCGAGGAGGTCGTCGTCGACGAGTTCCTCCCGACGGTCCGGGCGATGCTTGCGGAGGCGCTCCGCGAGCGGGACCTGACTCAGCGGGAGGTCGCCGACGCCCTCGGCATCAGCCAGTCGGCGGTGTCGAAGTACGCCCACGGCGACGTGGCGACGAACGACCGCGTCGCCGACGACGACCGGGTCCGCGAGGCCGTCGAGCGCGTCGCCGCCGGGCTGGCGTCGGGGGACCTCAGCCGCGTCGGCGCGCTCGTCGAACTGGAGGTGCTGATCAGGCGACTCGAGGGCGGCGACCTCCTCGCGGAGCTGCACGAGGCTGCCATGCCGGAGCTGACGGGCGCGGACTACGACTTCGCCGTCCACGACCCCGACAGCGGGCTGCGCGACCGCGAGCGGACGCTCTCCTCGCTGCGGCGCGGCGTGCGAACGCTCACCGCGGCCTCGGGGTTCGCGGGGCTCATCCCGAACGTCGGCTCGAACCTCGCGGAGTGCGTCCCGGACGCCGTCGACATCGACGACGTCGCCGCCGTCCCGGGGCGGATCTTCGACGTGAAGGGGACCGCACGGGTCCCGAGCGACCCCGAGTTCGGCGTCAGCGAGCACGTCGCGGGCGTGCTGCTGTCGGCACGGGCGGCGGGCGTCGACGCCCGCGCCGCGGTGAACGTCCGATACGACCCCGACCTCGTGGCGGCGCTGGCGGACGCCGGCGTGAAGGCCGTCGAGTTCGAGCCGAGCGACCACGGCGAGACGAACGCCGGCGCCCCGAACGACCCCGTCCGCGCCGCCGTCGCGACCCCTCCCGGCGGCGGAGACGCCCTCGGCGACGTGTTCGCCGTCTACCAGACCGGCGGCGTCGGCGTCGAGCCGGTGTTGTACGTGCTCGGTCCGAACGCGCCGACCGTCGCGCGGACGGTTCGGAACCTCCTGTAGCCGTGTCTCGGCGAGTCGGTCTCCCGGAGGGCGCGACCCCGCAACTGTCCGCCCCGGAGTTCTACACCCGCTTCGCCCGCGCGTACGACGCCCTCGCCAGACGCGGGCCGTTCGTCGCGACGCTCCGCCGGGCGCTCGCGGACGCGCTCGACCCCGATCCGGGCGCGACCGTCGTCGAGTTCGGCTGCGGAACGGGTGCGAACCGGCCGTACGTCGAGGACCGGGTCGGGAGCGACGGGAGGTACGTCGGCGTCGACTTCGCCCCCGGCGTGCTCCGCGTCGCCCGCGAGCAGGATCGAGACCCCCGCGGAGCGAGCGGCGGCCGGGAGTACGTCCGCGGTGACGCCGCCCGCCCGCCGCTGCGTGACGACGGCGTCGACGCCTGTTGCGGCGCGTTCGTCGTGGGGATGCTCCCGGACCCGGCGGCGGCGGTCCGGGAGTGGGCGGGCCTCGTCGGGTCGGGCGGGCGGATCGCCCTGCTGGATCTGGCCCGGACGACCCGACCCGGCTGGCGGGCGCTGAACCCCGTGTTCCGCCTGCTCGTGCGCGCCGGGTCGCCGCCCGGAACCGCGCGGTCGCTGGAGCGGTCGCCGGCGACCGTGCAGGACGAGCGTGTCGCGGCCGCCCATCGGACGCTCCGAGAGGCGTGCGCGGACGTCGAGTACCGGACGCTTCTGGGAGGGTTCGCACGGGTGAGCGCGGGGACCGTCGAGTGAGGGGTGGGAGAGCACCGTTTCCGCGCGGAGTCGACTTCCCTAGCCGCGGTTCGCGCGGGCCTCGCGGACGCTCGCGCCGTCGCGGACGAGGTCCTCGCAGTTCGGGCACACCCGCGGCCCCGCCGACGCGTCGGGCGCGAACACTTTGGCGTATCGCTCCGTCACTGTCGACCCACAGTTCTGGCAGGTCCGTCCCATACCGAATCCATACGCCTCCGCGGGCATAATTCATGTCCTCATATCCGGAATGAATCGCCGCCCGGTCGGCGAGACGGGGGCGACCCGACCGTTCCGGCGCCACACCGCTTTAGCGTGTGGCCGCCCATCGTCGATCACGACCAATGAGCGACGCGACCAACATGCTCGTCGACGGCGAGTGGCGCACCGGCGTCCGACGCGACACCGGCGACTCCGGCGAGTTCGAGCGAACCGAGACGAGCTTCCGGGACTGGATCGACGGCTCGGTGCCGGAGCCCGGGGCCGAGCCGGTCGACAACCCCGAGTTCCCCGCCGAACCCGACCGCTACCACGTGTACATCTGCCGCGCGTGTCCGTGGGCCCACCGCGTCGCGCTGACGCGCGCGCTGAAGGGGCTGGAGGACGTCGTTTCGCTGTCGCTGACCCAGCCGGAGCGCTACGACGACGGGTGGGAGTTCTCCGACGAACAGCCCGATCCCCTGTACGGCGCGGACTACCTCCGTGAGATCTATCAGCGCGCGGACGACGACTACACCGGGCGCGTGACCGTGCCGGTGCTGTGGGACACGGAGGCGGAGACCATCGTCAACAACGAGAGCGAGGAGATCATGCGAATGCTCGACACCGCCCTCGACGACCTCGGCAACGGGGTCGACCTGTGGCCCGAGGGCGACCGAGAAGAGGTCGACGAACGGATCGCCGACATCTACCCGCGCATCAACAACGGCGTCTACCGCGCGGGCTTCGCGAGCACGCAGGCGGCGTACGACGAGGCGGTCGACGACCTGTTCGCGGCGCTCGACGACTACGACGACCTGCTCGCGGACCGGCGCTACCTCGCCGGCGACCGACTCACCGAGGCGGACGTGGCGATGTTCGCCACGCTCGTCCGGTTCGACCACGTCTATCACACCCACTTCCGGTGTAACCGTCGCGGCATCCACGAGTACGACCACCTCTGGGAGTACACGAAGGACCTCTACCAGACGCCCGGCGTGGCCGGAACGGTGAACATGGACCACATCACCCGCCACTACTACGGCTCACACGAGAGTCTGAACCCCAAGCGGCTCGTCCCCACGGGCCCCGACATCGACTTCACGGAGCCGCACAACCGCGACGACCTCCCCGGCGAACCCCCGGCAGAGCTGACGGCGAACGCGACCACCCGATAACGCCTGAGTATCAGGACCGATTTTTCGAGGATCGAACTCAAGTACAAGTCCGTGAGATGGTCGAGTAGCTCCGACAAGGGAGCGGACAACGACACAATGTTCGAATTCATAACGGACGAGGAAGAGCGCGGGCAGGTCGGGATCGGGACGCTCATCGTGTTCATCGCGATGGTGCTGGTGGCGGCGATCGCCG
>Ga0207733_100191_pt1 | contig 56892 bp, 49 predicted proteins | sample A23P3SouthBayCA_FD_187735 | JGI IMG/M metagenome (GOLD analysis project Ga0207733, IMG submission 187735) | Aerobic enrichment media microbial communities from Eden Landing Ponds, California, USA - A23 P3 (SPAdes) | ecosystem: Environmental > Aquatic > Marine > Unclassified | place: Emeryville...
ATCTTCGATCCCGAGCCGCCGGCCCTTTTTGGTCGAGCTTTTTGCGAGGAGCGGTGCCGCCGAAGGCGGCACCCGACGAGTAAAAAGGTCGGTTAGAGTCCCCACAACACTGCCACGCCGACCGTCGTGACGACCGCGAGCAGTGCCTGCAGCGGCGCGCCGACCTTCAGAAAGTCGCTGAACCGGTAGCCGCCCGGCCCGTACACCATCAGGTTCGTCTGGTACCCGATGGGCGTCATGAACGACGTCGCCGAGGCGAACATCACGACCAGCAGGAACGCGAACTGGTCGGCCCCGAGTTGCTGGGCGGCGTCGATGGCCACCGGAATCATCAGGACGATCGTCGCGACGGGGGTGATGACGTTCGCGATGATCCCCGTAACCAGCGACGTGAGCAACAGCACGCCGATCAGCGGGAGTACGACCTCGGCCGAGACGAGTGCCTCGGCGATGACGCTGGCCCCACCGGTCGCCTCCATCGCCCGCCCCAGCGGGATCACGCCCGCAAGTAGGAAGACGACGTTCCAGGAGACCGCGTCGTAGGCGTCGGCGGAACTGAGACAGCCCGTCACGACCATCCCGAACACCCCCGCGAACGCCGCGATGACGATCGGGACGACGTCGAGTGCCGCGCCGGCGACGACGCCTGCCATGATCGCGACGGCGACCGGTGTCCGCGGTGACAGCGGTGCGACCTCCTCGACGTCGGCCTCGATTAGTCGGTCGTAGGCCCGTTCGTCCGCGACGTAGAGGTCACCCGTATCGTTGAAGTACTCGATCGACTCCACGGGCATCCGGGCCAGCAGCAGGTCGCCGGCCTGCAGCGTCACCTCGTCGAGATCCGTCCGGACGAGGTCGCCCTCGCGGCGGATCGCCAGCACAGTTGCCCGCTGGAACTCCTCGATTCTCGTTTCGGCGACCGTTTCGCCGACGTATTTCGACGCCTCACCGACGACGGCCTTCGCGAGCGTGAAGTCAGTCGGTGCATCCGCGAAGACTGCTTCCGTGACCCCGTCGCGCGGTCGTTGCCGGAGCGCGTTCGTCTGGCGGAACCGATTGATCGCCTGTAGCGAGCCGTTGACGATCAGCACGTCGCCCGCCTCGACCGGCAGGTCCGTGTACGGCGCCGGGTAGACCCCCTCGTCGCGGCGCAACTGGAGGATCGTCACCCCAGCCGCCTCCGGTGCATCGAGTTCTTCGACGGTCGTTCCGACCAGCGGCGAGTCCTCGCTGACTTCGACCCGTGCGAGGTGGTCCTCGAGGTCGAACTCCTCGACGAGGTCGGCGCCGGCTGGAATCCTCGCCGGCGTCAGTCGCCGCCCGATCGTCAGCAGATACGCGAGCCCGACCACGAGGACGATCGCGCCCAGGGGCGTGAACTCGAACATCCCGATACCACTTCGCCCATCGATGAGCAGACGGGCGAAGTCGCTCGCCAGCAGGTTCGTCGACGTACCGATCAGCGTCAGCGTCCCGCCCAGGATCGCGGCGTACGACAGCGGCAACAGGAGTTTCGACGGCGAGAGCTTGCTCTGTTCGGCGAGATCCGAGATCATCGGAATGAACACGGCCACGACCGGCGTGTTGTTGATGAAGCCGGCGATCGGTCCAGTCGTCCCGACGGTCGCCGCGAGGGCGCGAAACTCGCTGCCGTCGGTCAGGTCCGCGAGATAGACGCCGAGCCGCTGGACGAGACCCGTCTGCTGGATTCCGGCGCTCAACATGTACATCCCGACGATGGTGACCGTCGCGGGATTTGCGAAGCCCGAGATCGCGTCCCGCGGAGTGATCCCGACGTCGAGCCCGAACACCGGCTGTACTGCCGCCAGCGCGACGATGACTCCGATCGCCGTCACGTCGTTGGGGATAATCTCGGAGACAAATAGTAGCAGCGCGACGCCGATCATCCCGAAGACGACGAGCGCTGGCGTCGTCAGTCCCGCGAAAGCCATACCCTTCGGTAGTAAGGACATGATATAGTTCTTGATAGAAGTCGCGGGTGTCCTGGAACGCGTGGCACGGTCAGTACGTACCCGGACGACCAGTGTGCCATCAGGCGTGTGTTAGGTTCGGGAGCGTGACTGTGAGCACGTTCCCGTCGTCGTATTCGAAGTCGATCCGACCGTGTAGTTTCTGGACACACCAGTAGACGATCCACAACCCGATTCCCTGTCCGTGTTGCAGCGGCGTTTCGTCGCCCGCACGGAGCGTTTCGATTTCGAGCTCCGGGATCTGTTCGTTCCGATCCCGAATCTCGAAGACGACGTCCCCGTCGTCCGGCGGGCGGGAGACGCTGATGGTCGCTGTCGGCTTGGATGCGTCCGAGTGAATGATTGCGTTTTCGACGAGATTGTCGAGCAGTACCGAGAGCAACACCGGATCCGTTCGAAGGCGAAGGTCCGGCGGATCGACTGTCCACCCGATCGCAGCGTCGCTGTGTGCGGCCGAACAGGTCTCCTCGACCTCGGCTACCACGGAAGCAATGGCGAGGTTCGCTGGACGTCTCTCCCGTTCTCGAACGCTCTCGAACTTGCGCACTTTCTCGGCGATGGAGAGCAACCGATCGCTCGCGGCCTCGATCTTCCCCGCCTGCGTCGCATGTTGCGGATCGTCGACCTCGGTTTCGAGGAGGTCCGCGTATCCACTGATAACCGTCGTTTCGTTCCGGAGATTGTGCCTGAGCACTCGATTCAGCACCGCGAGTTGCTGCTCGCGTTGCCGATCCTCGGTCACGTCGTACAACACGAGCATACTCCCCACCGGGTTGTCGCGTGGATCAGTTAGTTTCGTATACGACACGGCAAACGTCCTGTCGCGCTCCACCCCGACCACGAGTTCCCCGGTGTCACGCAACGCTTCCACCCCGACGCCGAGGACCGTCTCGAGGGCGATCGGTAGAGCGTTCGATTGCGCGGTCGGGAACAGTTCCTCCCCGCGGTCGTTTACTCTGACGATCTGCTGTTCTGTATCGAGGACGAGCACGGGATCCGAGAGCGAGTCCAGTCCGGTTCGTTCGGCCATGCGTTGTGTCGCCGGGTTCGTCTCGAACATGTGCGTCCCGACGAACGCGTACGCATCGAGCGCGACGTGGACGAGCATCAGCGGTGCCGTGAGATGCAACTGCGGAACCGGGCCGAGGCCGAACAGCCACACGAACACGCCGACCGACGGTGGCGCAGTGCTCAGGATGACCGCCGTGGCCTCTCGTCGGTACAGTGGTCCGTAACTCAGTATCGTCCCGATCAGCAGGAGTGAGCCGACGGCAGCGGTTCCGATCGAGAATAGCAGGGCAAAAACCCCCCACGGCTGGACCGTGTACACCACCGTTGATAGCCCGAACACCGGCGCGAACTGAAGGTCGGTCCAGACGAGCTGATGCACGGGATTCGTCACGGCGAGTCCGGCCGTCAGTAGCGGGACGACGGCGACGGCCCCGAACAGCGGCGTGCGGATGAGGTCCCCACGCCCGGTGTAATCGAGGCCGAACGCGAGGAAGAACGGCCCCATGAAACACACGGAGACGAACGACACCGCTTCGAGCCCGATCCGTAGCGTCGGGTCGAAGACGAGCAAGGCACTCCCGTAGGAGAGACAGAACGCGGCGACGGACGCGATGTTCCCCACGAACCAGCTTGCTCCCGATCGCTCCCGCTGGTGATACAGATACTGCAACAGGTACAGCGCGCCGAGAAAGGCTCCGATGGAGGCAAAGACGATTCCGGCTCCGAGCGCCCCCAGCGTCATTCCTTACGTGGATTCGACGGGTCCAACTATAAGATTGCGAACTGTTGCTCGGCGTCCATATTCGCCGAGCCGTGAACGGCGTGGCCTCCCCCCGACGGCTATCGGGAGAGTCGCGACACGGTCACGTCGCCGTTCTGTGTCGTCAGGCGGAGTTCGTGGGTGCCGTCGCCCATCGTTCCCTCGACGTACTCCTCGGTGTTCGTCTCGGCCGACAGCGGGGCGTCGGACAGTTCGACGTCGCCGTTGTCGGTCTGGGCGACCACGCGGGCGTCGAGGTCCGGCGCGAGACGGGCGTCGACGTCGCCGTTCTGTGACCGGATCGTCGCGTCGCCCCGCAGGGACGTGACCTCGGCGGTGGCGTCGCCGTTTCGCGTCGCCGCGCCGTCGACGCCGGCACACTCCCGGACCGTCGCGTCGCCGTTCTCCGAGCGGGCGGCCGCGAAGCCGTCGACCGACTCGGCGGCCGCGTCGCCGTTTACCGTCTCCGCCGAGACGTCGCCCTCGACGTCGCGGACGACGGCGTCGCCGTTCCGGGACTCGACGGTCGCCTCCTGTCGTACGGGCGCGCCGTCGACGACGGCGTCGCCGTTCTCGACCGCCACGGAGGCGACTGCGACGCCGGAGGGAACGTCGACGTCCACGTCGACGTCCGGGTGCGGGCTGAACCACCCCGCGGGCTCGGTCGTGGTTTCGACGACCACGGTGTCGTCCTCCAGCCTGGAGGTGACCGTGGTCGCGTCCATCGACGCGAAGATCGATCCCGACTTCGTGGTCGTGACCCGGACCTCGTCGTCGCCACCGGGGCGGACAGTCACGTCGCCGCTCTCGGCGTCGACGCGGACGGTTCCCGACTGGAGGTCGTAGGTCGCTGTGGACTCGTCGCGCTTGCCGACGACGACGGCGTCGTTGCCCGAACAGCCTGCGAGCGACGCGAGGAGGGCAACGCTGCCGCCGAGCACTGCACGCCGGGGAACGGAGGGGTCGCTTCCGGGGTCGGCGCCCGGGGGTACGGGGTCGTCGGGGAAGGCTCGCTGGTTCGACATCTCGTTTCCCTCTCGACGGGCGATCCCCATAAATCGCGGACGGACCTCCGCGGTCCGGCGACTGCACGCAACGCTTATATACTGGTTCGTGACGCCGTTCACGGGGACTGCCGTCGGTCCGCCGACTACCGTCGTCGATCCGTGGCGACCGCGCGCAGGAGGGCGACGACGTTCCCCACGACGAGGGCACCCACGAGGAGGAACGCCGTGTCGCGAACCCCCAGGTACCGGATCCACGCGAGTACGAGACCGATCCCCACGGCGACGGCGCCGACCATCGTGAATCCGGCCAGCAACTCGGCTTTCATCTCCAGGGAGATGGTCGGCGGCGTCAGCGTTCGTTCCGGCCCGTCGCCGTCGCGCTCGACGGCCGAAGCGAAGCGCTCGCGCAACCGGTCCCAGGCGTAGATCGAGGCGCCGTTCAGGGCTACGCCGCAGGCGACGACGGTTGCGATCACGCCGCTGTCCCACCTCCCGAGCGCCAGGAGCCCCATCGCGACCGCGAGAAAGCAGAGGCTGGCCACGCCGTGTCCGGTCGCACCCTGGAGGTAGGTCACCTCCTTCACTCTGGTGACCTCCCCCTCGACCGTGGATCCGTTCTCCGCCTCGGTGTCGGGTTGGGTGGTCATCGTCCTCCTTTGGCCGTCCGCCCACCGGTGTCCGACCCACTGCGCCGCGCCGATCGGACACCCGGCGGCCGCGCGTACTCGAACGTGGTGCCGGACGACAATAATGGTGCCTGCCGGACGACGATCGTGAACCCCACGACGTCGCCGGCCGCGCCCTGAAACGTCCCCCGTCGGGCCGTGGTGTGCTCCGCGATAGGCACCCCAACCCGGACGCGACACGAACTGAGGCGAGATCCCGGGGGGTGGCGTCGCGGTCGGTTAGCTTTTTGTCGCCGTCACCCGAGGTGGGGGACATGAACTATCGGGAGGTGACCGGCACCCGCGAGTTCCTCTGCCGACTGGAGACGGGGGCCGACTGGCGCGAGGAGATCGAGGAGTTCGCGGCACGCGAGGACATCGGCGCGGCGTGGTTCAACGCCATGGGCGCCGTCGAGGACGCCGAGGTGTGGTTCTACGACCTGGACGACCTGGAGTACCGGTCGGTGACCTTCGACGAACCCCTGGAGGTCGCCGCCTGCGTCGGCAACGTCGCCTACCTCGACGGCGAGCACTTCGCCCACACCCACGCCGTGCTCTCGCGCCGGAGCGGGCAGGCGCTCGCGGGCCACCTGAACGCGGCGACCGTCTTCGCCGGCGAGGTGTACCTCCGCGCCTTCGAGGAGCCGCTGGAACGCGAGCGCGACGAGATCACCGACCTCGACCTCTGGCTGTGACGGCCGCCGGGGGACCGTACGGCGACCGGCCCGCCACGCTGCGACGCCGCCGGCGATCCGACCACGACTCGACGACCACAACGACGGGGAACCGATGACGGACATCGAGATGCGCCCCGACGACGAACGGTACTTCGCCCGCATCGAGGAGCGCCTGGACGAGGCGTTCGACCTCGCCGAGGAGGCAAAGGCCATGGGCTATGACCCCCGCGAGGAGGTCGAGATCCCGGTCGCCGTCGACATGGCCGCCCGCGTCGAGAACATCCTCGGCATCCCCGGCGTGGCCGAGCGGGTCCGGGACCTCGAGGGCGACCTCTCCCGCGAGGAGGCCGCCCTCGAACTCGTCACCGACTTCGTCGACGGCAACGTCGGCGACTTCGACTCCCGGGCCGGGAAAGTCGAGGGCGCCGTCCGCACCGCGGTCGCGCTCCTGACCGAGGGGGTCGTCGCGGCACCGATCGAGGGGATCGACCGGGTCGAGATCCTCGAAAACGACGACGGCACCGAGTTCGTCAACGTCTACTACGCCGGCCCGATCCGCTCGGCGGGCGGCACCGCCCAGGCCCTCTCTGTGCTCGTCGCCGACTACGCCCGCTCGCTTCTGGGCATCGACGAGTACAAGGCCAGATCGGAGGAGGTCGAACGCTACGCCGAGGAGGTCGGTCTCTACGACGACGAGACCGGCCTCCAGTACTCGCCGAAGGACAAGGAGACGAAGTTCATCGCCGAGCACATGCCGATCATGCTTGACGGCGAGGCCACCGGCGACGAGGAGGTGTCGGGCTTCCGGGACCTCGAACGCGTCGACACCAACAACCCCCGCGGCGGGATGTGTCTGGTCCTCGCCGAGGGCATCGCGCTCAAGGCGCCGAAGATCCAGCGCTACACCCGCGGGCTCGACGAAGTCGACTGGCCGTGGCTCCAGGACCTGATCGACGGCACCTACTACGGGGACGACGCCGGCGACGAGGGGGAGGAAGCCGCGGACGCCGCCGACGGGAGCTCCGACGGAGACGCCGACGACGCCGGCGGGGACGGTTCGGGGGAGGTGAGCGACGACGCGGACGGCGACCCCGCGGGTCCCGCGCGGGTCGACTCCGCCGACAAGTACCTCCGGGACCTCATCGCGGGGCGACCGGTGTTCGGCCACCCCTCCGAGGCGGGGGGCTTTCGGCTGCGCTACGGCCGGGCGCGCAACCACGGCTTCGCCACCGCGGGCGTCCACCCCGCGACGATGCACCTCGTCGACGACTTCCTCGCGACGGGGACCCAGATCAAGACCGAGCGTCCCGGGAAGGCCGCCGGCGTGGTCCCCGTCGACTCCATCGAGGGGCCGACCGTGCGCCTGGCCAACGGCGACGTCCGCCGCATCGACGACCCCGAGGAGGCCCTGGAAGTCAGGAACGGCGTCGAGAAGATCATCGACCTCGGCGAGTACCTGGTCAACTACGGCGAGTTCGTCGAGAACAACCACCCGCTCGCACCGGCCTCCTACACCGTCGAGTGGTGGGTCCAGGACCTCGCGGTGACCGACGCCGACGTGCAGGCGCTGCGGGACGACCCCCACGTCGACCTCGACGACCCACCGGCGGGGGAGGCCCTCGACTGGGCGAGGACCTACGACGCGCCGCTCCATCCTGCCTACACCTACCTCTGGCACGACGTCTCCGTCGAGACCTTCACGGACCTCGCCGAGGCGGTCGCTGCCGGCGACGTCGTCGCCGCCGAGGCCGACGGCGGCACGCTGGAGCGGTCGGGTCGCGACGACCGCGGTCGGGCCGGCGCCGGTAGCCAGGGACCCCCCGGCGGCGACGGGCCGACCGACGATCGGGGCGTCCTCGCCATCGAGCGCACTGAGGCCCGCCGCGAGGCGCTCGAACGCCTGCTCGTCGAGCACACCCAGACCGACGGGGCCCTCCGGATCCCTGACTGGCTCCCCTTCGCCCGGTCGCTCGGCGTCACCGCCGACCTGGAGCGCGAGTGGGACCGGCTCCCCGAAGCGGCCCGCGAGTGGGCCGGCGGCGACAACGCCGTCCGGGCAGTCGAGGCGGTCGCCCCGTTCTCGATCAGGGAGCGCGCCCCGACCCGGATCGGCAACCGGATGGGCCGCCCGGAAAAATCCGAGAGCCGCGACCTCTCGCCGGCGGTCCACACCCTCTTTCCCATCGGGGAGGCCGGCGGGAGCCAGCGCTCGGTCGGCGAGGCCGCGAGTGCCCGCGACGACCGCGGCCGCCGCGGCGTCGTCGACGTCCAGGTGGGGGTCCGGGCCTGCCCCGACTGCGACGCCCGCACCTACCGCACCCGGTGTCCGGACTGTGCGGCCCACACCGAGCCACGCTACGAGTGTGCCGACTGCGGGACGGTCGTCGAACCGGACGAGGCCGGCCGGGTCTACTGCGAGCACTGCGAGCGCGAGGTGACCAGCGCCGACTGGCAGGAAATCGACGTCGGCGACGAACTCGAACGCGCTCTCGATCGGGTGGGCGAGCGCGCGGCCGCCTACGACATCCTCAAAGGGGTCAAGGGGTTGTCCTCGGCGAACAAGACGCCCGAACCCCTCGGGAAGGGCGTCCTCCGGGCGAAACACGGCGTCACCTCGTTCAAGGACGGGACGGTCCGCTACGACATGACCGACCTCCCGGTGACCGCGGTACGCGCCGCCGAACTCGACGTGAGCGTGGCGGACCTGCGGGAACTCGGCTACGAGACCGACGTCGACGGCGAGCCGCTCCGGTTCGAGGACCAGCTCGTCGAACTCCGGGTCCAGGACGTCGTCCTCTCGAACGGCGCGGCCGAACACATGCTCAAGACCGCCGATTTCGTCGACGACCTCCTGACGGAGTTCTACGGGCTGGAGCCGTTCTACGAGGTCGAGGACCGCGACGACCTCGTCGGCGAACTCGTCTTCGGGATGGCGCCGCACACGTCGGCGGCCGTCGTCGGCAGAGTTGTCGGATTTACGTCAGCTGCGGTTGGATACGCTCATCCGTACTTTCACGCCGCGAAACGACGGAACTGCGACGGTGACGAGGATTGCGTCATGCTGTTAATGGACGGACTTCTCAACTTCTCGAAAGAATTTCTGCCGGACAAACGCGGCGGCCAGATGGACGCGCCGCTGGTGATGTCCTCGCGGATCGACCCCTCGGAGATCGACGACGAGGCCCACAACATGGACATCATCGAGCGGTATCCCAGGGAGTTCTACGAGGCCACCCTGCGGATGGCCGACCCCGGCGAGGTCGAGGACGCGATGCGGATCGCCGAGGAGACGCTGGGAACCGACGAGCAGTACCACGGCTTCCGCCACAGCCACGACACGACCGACATCGCGCTCGGGCCGGACCTGTCGGCGTACAAGACGCTGGGGTCGATGATGGAGAAGATGGACGCCCAGCTCGCCCTGGCCCGGAAGCTCCGGGCGGTCGACGAGACCGACGTCGCCGAGCGCGTCATCGAGTACCACTTCCTGCCGGACCTGATCGGCAACCTCCGGGCGTTTTCGCGCCAGGAGACGCGCTGTCTCGACTGCGGCGAGAAGTACCGCCGGATGCCGCTTTCGGGAGACTGTCGGGAGTGTGGGGGACGGGTGAATCTGACCGTCCACCGGGGGTCGGTGAACAAGTACATGGACACCGCGATCCAGGTCGCCGAGGAGTTCGGCTGCCGGAACTACACCAAACAGCGCCTGGAGGTGCTCGAACGCGCCCTCGAACGCACCTTCGAGAACGACAAGAACAAGGCGTCGACCATCTCCGACTTCATGTGACCCCGTAGCCGGGGCCCCGGTCCGGGCTCGGCCCCTATCCGAGCAGTTCGTTGAACCGCTGGATCCCCTCGTCGGTGCCCGCGATCACGAGCCGGTCGCCGTCCTCGATGCGGACGTCGGGGCCGACGTCGGTGACGACCTCCCCGTTGCGCTCGACGGCGACGACGGTACAGCCCGTCTTGGTCCTGACGAGCGCCTCGTCGAGGGTCTGGCCGACCAGTTTCGGCGCGTGGGTACGGATCACCTCGACCTGCTGCTCCAGGGAGAGGACGTCCTCGTCTTCGAGCACCGTCGAGGCGATCATCCGGCCGCTGACGGTCGCCAGCGACAGGACGTAGTCGGCGCCGGCGCGGTACATCTTCCGGACGCTCGTGGCCTCCTCGACGCGCGCGATGACCTCCGTCTCGGGGCTCAGGTCGCGGATCACGAGCGTCGCGAACTCGGTGGTCGTGTCGTCGGGTAGCGCGAGGATGACCGACCGCGCGTCGTCGATGCCGGCCGCTTCGAGCGTCTCCGCCTCGCTCGCGTCGCCGACGACGTCGACGCCCGGGCGCTCCCGGCGGTCGATCACGGTCGCCGGGAGCCCGGCGTCGTCGAGCGCGCCGGCGCTCGCCTGGCCCACCTGCCCGTAGCCGACGACGAGCGTCTCCCCGCGGTCGAACCGCCGCACCTCCGAGCGCGTGAGCTCCTTGAGGCGGCCGAGCTGTTCCTCCCGTCCCGTGACCAGCAGGATCGTCCCGTGCGTGAGCGTCGCGTCGGGGTCCGGCGGGCTCTCGAACTCCCCGTCGAACCACGCGCCGATGACGTTGACGCCCGCTCGCTCGCGGAGTCCGCTCCTGGAGAGCGTCGTGCCGACGAGCTGACTGCCGCGCTGGAGCGGCAACTCCGCGATTTCGAAGTCGTCGCCGATCTCGATTGCCTCGCCCAGGTCGGTCGACACCGAGGTCGTCACCTTCGAGGCGAGGCTCTCACCCAGGAGCGGGCGCGGCGAGAGCACGTCGTCGGCGCCCGCGAGGCGGTGGTAGGGCGCCCGATCGGGGTCCTCGACGACGCTGATCACCGGCACGTCCTCGGCGACTTCCTGGGCGGTGAGCACGATGCTCGCGTCCTTCCGGTCCGGGCCGTCGGCGACGAGCGCGCGGGCCGCCGCCAGGTCGGCCCGTTCGAGCCCCGCCGTCGACTCGGGGTCGGCGTGGATCACCTCGTACCCTTCCTCGTACTGGTCGGTCGCCCGCTCGCGGTCCGGTTCGACGATCACGTAGTCGACCCCCCAGGAGTCGAGTTCGGTGACGAGCGCGTCGGTCCGGGAGGTGTACGAGCAGACGACGACGTGGTCGTCGAGGTCGTCGACCGCCCGTGGGACGGTCGTCGACAGCATCTCCTCCAGGAGGGGAAAAGCGAGCACTGGCAGCGCCATGAAGATGAGGATCACGCCGGTCAGATCCATGACGATCACGAGCGCGTTCATCTCGGCGCTCTCCCAGGGGGCGTCCGAGCCGTAGCCCGTCGTGGTGAACGTCTCGACGACGACCTGCAGGGCGTGCAGAAACGACTGGCTCTCGCCCTCGAAGAGCCGCATCCCGTGGTGATAGAGGACGGCGTAGACGAACATCACGCCGACCAGCGCGACCGAGTAGTAGACGGTGCGGCGCTGCCACTTGTCCATACTGGTGAGCCACTCACTGCCGCCATTAAACCGTCGTGGATCGCCGGTCACCCGGCGCCCGTTCGAACCCCGCAGATCACGCGTCCCAGGCGCTGGATCGACTTATTCCAGGTAGCCGAGGTCCCGCAGGCGCTCCTGGGTCTCGGCGTCCATGTCTTCGACCGCCTCGTCGGTGACGTCGCCGGTGTCGGCGTCGTCCCACGCGCCGCCGGCGTTCGCCTCGAACTCCGACAGCACCCGCTCGGTCGCGGCGACGAGGTCGTCGCCCGCGCCGGCGAGGTTCTCGGTCTCACCGGGGTCGCGGTCGAGTCGGTAGGCCTCGTCCGGGATCCGGTCGATCCGGACGTACTTCGCCTCGGGGCGACGCGCCGCCCGCATCCGCGAGTAGAACCGGGACTCCTCGGGAAGCGTGATCCCCGCGTCGGCAGCCTTCTCCTCCAGTTGCTTGAGTTCCACCACCGGGCGGGAGTACTCCACGAAGGCGTAGTCGCCGCCGGCGATCCGGCCGGGGTCGGCCGGGGCGTCGTCACCGTCGCCGCCGCCGTGACCCCCACCCTCGTCGAACGACCGGTACTCCGCCGAGAGCAGCGACCGCGCCGGGTCGAGCCGCCGGGCGACGTCGCCGGCGCTCTCGGGGGTGCCCCCCTCGACGCCGAGGGCGTCCAGCGTCGTGTGATACAGATCGAGCAGTTCGACCAGGTCGTCGCGGCGGTCGACCGAAAGCGCGGGGTGTTTCACCATGAGCGGGACGTTCACGAGCGGATCGTAGACGCCGAACTCGTGGCCGTAGAGGTCGTGCTCGCCGTGGAGTTCGCCGTGATCTGCACAGACGACCACCATCGTCTCCTCCCACTGGCCGGTCGATTTCAGGTGCTCGAACAGTCGGGTGAGTTCGGCGTCGATGTGGGCGATTTCGGCGTCGTACAGGCCGCGGATGGCCTCCCACTCCTCGTCGTCGACGTCGCGGGCGCCGGCGTTGTACTCCTTGGAGTTCTGGCAGATCTCGCTCGCGTCGACGCCGGGTGCGAACCCCTCGGCGAACTCCGGCGGCGGGTAGTACGGGAGGTGGGCGTCCATGAGGTTGATGAACGCGAACCAGCCGTCGCTGTCGTCGACGAACGCCCGCGTGCGGTCGATCACGGTCGGAGTCTTCGAGTCGGCGCCCTCGCCGCCGGCCAGGTATTCGTGGGCGGTGTTGCCGAGGCTCACCAGTTTGTCGGCGACGGCCCGCAACGCCTCGTGGTCGTTGAGCGTCTGCCACGCCCGTGCGAGCGGCCCCGAGAGGAAGTCGCCGGGCATCACCTCGAAGAAGTTGTCCTGGTCGTCGAAGCCGTCGGTCAGGTGGGTGTAGGGAGTGATCCAGGCGTTCGAGGAGTAACAGGCGGTGTCGTAGCCCGCCCGCGACAACGTCTCTGCGAGCGTCGTCACGCCGTCCAGGTAGGGGTTCTCCTGGTCGGCGCCGTGTTCGCTCGGGTACAGGCCCGTGAACAGCGAGGCGTGCACCGGGAGCGTCCACGGCGCGGGGGCGACTGCCTCCTCGAAGACGGTCGCCTCCTCGGCGAACTCCGCGAGTCCCGGGGTCGTCGGCCGATCGTAGCCGTACGGGGTGAGGTGGTCCTTCCGAACGGTGTCCATCACCACGAAAAGGACGTTCTCCGGGGACTCCGGATTCATGGGCGTGGATGCGACCCTGACCGGGATAAAACTCCTGTTCCGTCGTCCGCGAGGTCCGTCGACCGGGCGTCGGAGCCGGCGGTCCGCAAGCGACGTGACGGCCGGCGATCAGAACGGGGCCTGGGGCCCCTCGTCGGCGCCGGCGTCGCCGTCGTCTTCGGTCGTCTCGCCCGGGAACGAGGGGCTCATGCCGCCGGCGTCGCCGCCGCCGCCGCCGTCCATGCCCGTATCCGCGTGGACCGTCTCGATCTCGGGGATTTCCTTGACCATCCGGGTCTTGATCGCCTGGATCGTCATCGGGGAGATGCCACACCCCGAACAGGCACCGCCGAGCATGATGGTGACCTCGCCGGTCTCCCGGTCGAGGTTCTGGATCGCGGCGCTGCCCCCGTGCATCTGGATCTGGGGGAAGTTCCGACGCAGGAAGTTCGTGATCCGGTCTTGAAGGTCGTCGCCATCCTGGGCCTCGGTACTCATACCAACTGTTTGCCGGCGTACGGTCTTAGACCTTTGGACTTCGGCCCCCGACCGCGGCGTCGCGGCCCCTGTCGGCCGTTTGTGAGCCATTTGCCTCCTGATCGGGCCGGGCGACAGGCCGAAGGTTCTCTCCCACTCACTCCCCGTCGAGGTCGAACACCGACCGCAGTTCCGCCTCGATCTCGTCGACGTACCGATCCAGCGTCCCCGAGAGCTTTTCCTCGTCGACCAGGACGCCGGCGTCGGTGACCCGGTCGTGGGGGTTCTCGGGGAGATCGATCCGGAACGCGCCGTCCTCGTAGAGCGGTTCGGACTCGTTGAGCACGCGCTGGTCGATCGCGTGGACGAGTTCCGAGTCGTAGGCGTCGTTCATCGTCTCGAAGGCGTTCTTGTACGCCCGCTGGAGTTCCGCGAAGTAGTGGACGTACTTGTCCTCGAACTTCTCGGGGTCGAAGTCGGTCATACGTCGTCGTCGCCCGCGGCCGCAAAAAGTGGGGCGATCCGCCGATCACCCATGTTCGATATCGCGCTATGTGATTTATTACAGGCACCGTCGTGGTTCGGCCCAGAACCCTGCCTACCGGCGCTACGCGGGCTTTTCGGCCCGCAGCAGGAGCTTCGGGCTGTCGAAGCTCTGAACCCTCCCGGCTTCGACGTCGACGTCGAGGGCTTCCCGGACCGACTCGGGTGCGGCGCGGAACACCTCCGTCAGCGTTGCCCGCGTCTCCGTGTCGACGTCCAGTCGTTCGACCCAGTCCTCGAAGTCGAGGCGGCGGGTCGTGTGGCGGACGGTCGATACAGCCAGTCCCGATTCATCGAACCACTCGCGCCACTGGGCCTCGGTGTGGCTCCGGACGTGGGTGGGGTCGCGGAGGCGTTCGACCCGATTGAGGAAGGCTTCGATCCCCGCGGGCGCGACGTTGTCCTCGAAGGCGACGACGCCCCCGGGTTCGAGGACGCGGGCCGCCTCGCGGACGAACGCCGCCGGGTCGGGGAAGTGGTGGGCGGCGATCCGGCAGGTGAGTGCGTCGAACGATCCGTCGGCAAACGGCAGGCGTTCGGCGTCGGCCACCACGCCGCGGACGGGGTACGCCTCGACTGTCTCGCGCACCATCCGGGGGGCGGCGTCGCAGGCGACGACGCTGACCCCCTGGTCGGTGACGGCCCCCCCGGCGTGACCGGCCCCGCAGGCGACATCGAGCGCCTGCGAGGCGTCGCCACACCAGGTGGCCAGCAGGTCCAGATCCTCGCCCGCCCGGTGGACGTCGCTCGTGCGGTACGCCTCGCTGGCACGATCGAAGGAGGCCGCCGAGTCGCGCTTTCGCCGGTTCCGATCCTCTCGGGGCACGACGAACGCTTCCCTCCGGGCGGGGTAAATCGCTACGATCGCGGAGATAAATCTCATGTGGCGATACACAATCTCTCGTTCCGCGCTCGGGCGTCGTTGTCGCGGCGGTTCGCTTTCCGGCCGAGCGTCGGGACCGCGCGGTCCCAGGGGAGACGACGGTCTCTCACCGTCCGTTGCCCGCGACGAACACCGTCCCGTAGTATCGTCCACGACTCGCCCCCGGTTTCGGTCGGCCTAAAAACCGATGGAGTTATTTGTTTTTAGGGTAGCCTAAATCATATGCGATCCAGCAGACGGAAGCTACTGACGGGCACTGCCACGGCACTCGCAACTGGATTCGCCGGCTGTAACGGCCTGGGAGACACCGACGGCGACGCGGCGATTGAAACATCGTCCGAGTCCACGCCGGCCCAAAACGAGACGTCGTCGACTCCCACCGACGACGGCAGCGGGGGCACGGCGTCGCCGGACGCGGCCGTCGCTGCCGAGTGGAACGCGATGCGGGCCCGACTGTGGGACGCCCTCGCTCTCGGTCGGGCCGGCAGCCCCGGAGCGGGAGCGACGGTTGCCCAGCAGACGTTCGAGCGCTTCGAGGGAGCGTTCGGCGAGTACGGCGCCCACGAGATGCTCGAAGCGACCAGCGAGGCGAACTACGCGGAGTTCGAGGAGGCGCTGGGCGAACTCCGGGCCGCGGGGCTCGACGCCGGCGACCTCGATCGGGCACGGGAGGAGGTGACGATCGCCGACGCGCAACTCGCCGAGGCCCAGACCCGGCTCGTCGGCGACGCGACGGCACGGCCCCTGGACCTCCAGGCGTTCGGCGCCGTCGTCCAGAACGCCGCGTTTCTCGCTGGGGCCGGGCAGTTCGAGGCGGCCCAGACCGCGGCCCAAACCGCCCTGACCCGGTTCGAGGAGTCGGCCGTCCACGAGGCGTTCGAGGGGACGGACGGCGACGCCTACGAGCGGTTCGAACGCGCCGTCGAGGCGACCGCTTCTGCCGCCGGAAACGACAACGCCGACGAGGTCCGGACGAGTGCCGAGGACGCGTTTGCCGCCGCGCTGGACGGGAGTTACTCGCTGGCCGCCACAGAGCCGGTTGCGGCTGCTGGTCACGTCGCCGCCCTCCAGGCGCGGGGCTGGGACGCCGCTGCCCTGGCGTCGATGGGAGGTCCGTCGACCGCGTTCGCCCACGCTGCGGCGCTGACGGTCTACCGGGCGCGCGCCTACGACAGTCGCTGGCTCGCCGCACGCGGGGAGACGGAGCGTGCAGCGACGGTGGCGAGCGACGTGTTCGCGCACTTCGAGGGCGCACGAGCCCACGAAGCGCTCGAAGAGGCCGACGGGGACGCCTACGAGGGGTTCGAAGCCGGGCTTTCCGAGCTACGGTCTGCCATCGAGGACGGGGACGCCGCGGCCGTCGACGAGGCGGTCGCGACGGTCGACGAGAACCTCGTCGCGGGGGTCGAGGCTCTCGCCGGATCGAACGCGCCGCTGCTGGAGGCGGCGTTCTTCCGGGCGCGCCTCGCCGACGCCCGCGAGCGCTACCGGCTCGGAGACGGCGCCGTCGCCGCCTCGATCGCCCAGGGGCTGTTCGAGCGGTTCGAGGGCAACGAACTCGACTTCCACGAGACCGTCGAATCGACGAGCGAGGAGCTCTACACCCAGTTCGAGGAAGAGCACCTCTCCGGGCTCGTCGACGCCTTCGAGACCGGCGACGACTCCGGGGTCCAAACACACTACGAGGGCGCCCAGAGAACCCTGCTCGACTTCGAAACGGCGGCCGGTACCGACGCGACCGTGAGCGGCGCCGAGGCCGGATATGTGGCCGCCCGGGGGTTCGACGCCGCCGTCCTCGACGCGCTCGGGGACGACGACCGCGCGGTGTCGATCGCACAGGAGACCTTCGAACACTTCGAGTCCGGCGCGGGCGGCTACCACGAGGCCCTCGAAGACGCCGACGAATCGGTGTACGAACGTTTCGAGGAGCAACTCGGAGCGATCGCCACGGCGGCGGGCGACGGTGCGGACGTCTACCCCGTCGCGAAGCAGTTCAACGCCGAGGCGGTGGCCTCGATCTACGCCATCGTGGGGAGCGCCGGCGGCTCCCGGACGGCCGCCGCGGCGACTGTCGTCTCGGACACGTTCGCGCACTTCGAGGACGCACGTGCCCACGAGATGCTCGAAGCGGCGGACCACAACGCCTACGAGACGTTCGAGGCGGCACTGGAGGGGTACGTCACCGCGCTCCAGGAGGGTGGTGACGTCCAGTCGGCCGCCGAGTCGTTCGCCCGCGCCGCCCAGTATGCCCAGTTCGCGCTCGTCGACGCCGTCGAGGAGTTGCCCCTCGACCTCGACCTCGCCGGCGTCGGTGGCCAGTCGGCGTCCCACGGCGAGGGCGAGTCGGACCTCCAGGGCGGCCCGAACGTCGTCGACGGCGTCCCCGACGACGCCGACCACGTCGTGGATCTGTCGGCCGTCGCGTTCGAACCCGCCGACCTCACCGTCTCGCGGGGGGAGACAGTCGCCTGGCGCCACGCCGCCGGCGAACCCCACTCGGTGAGTGCCTACGGCGACGGGATCCCCGACGGCGCCGACTACTGGGCCTCCGGCGACTTCGACTCCGAGGAGGCGGCCAGGACCGGCTGGGAGAACGGCCGCGGCGCCGTCCAGTCCGGGCAGGCGTTCGTCCACACCTTCGAAACCGCCGGGACACACGAGTACTTCTGTATTCCCCACGAGGCCGCCGGCATGGTCGGGACGGTGACCGTCGAGGAGTAGCGCACTGCCATCTCCCGCATGTTCCCACGGCCGCCGTCCTGACGGGCCGGCCGCGACTCACCCCAGTTGCTCCCCCACGATCCGGTCGACTTCGTCGAGAAACGCCCGCTGGCTGCCGGCGGGGATCGTCGCTCCAGCGGCGACGTCGTGGCCGCCGCCGTCGCCGCCCACCTCGCGTGACGCCTCGCGCATCGCCGCCGAGAGATCCAGCCCGCGATCCGTCAGGAAGTGCGACCCCCGTGCGGAGACTTTGACTTCCTCGGGGGACTTCTCGGCGAAGGCGACGATCGGCAGGTCGTGGCGCACGCCGTCAGCGCCGACGGCCATGCCGGCGATGATGCCGACGATGGTCTCCCGGATCCGGGTGCCGGCGTCGAACCACTGGACGTGTTCCTCGACGGTGACGCCCTCGCTGGTGACCCACTGCAGCCCCTCCGAGAGGTTGCGGCGGTGGTTCCGGAGCAGGGTCCGCGCGCGGTCCAGCGCCGCCCCGCGGTCGCCGAGACAGATCGCAAGCCCCACGTCGGCCCGCTCGTAGCGGGCGGTAGCGTTCAACAGCGTGGAGAACTCGCTGACGTCACGCAGTTCGGTGCCGGGTTCCTCGTCGGCGAGGACGTAGGTCGTCCCGACCAGTCCGTCGATCCGGTCAGCGGGCACGCCGGAGGTCACCGCCCGGCGCATCAGGGCACTCGCGAGCGTCCGACGCTCCTCGCCGGTCAGGTCGACCCAGCGGCGCCACTCACCCTCTTCCTTGAGCGGGAGGTCCAGGTCGGTGAGGAAGGCGACGGCGCCGGCCTCGTCGTTCGAGATGCCCGGGATCCGCGCCTCGCTCGCGTACTCAAGCAGTTTGGGGAGCGGCCGGGTCTGGCGGCCGTACAGCGCCAGGTCGGTCTCCTCGCTGAGCACGCCGGCGGCCACGCCCTCGTCGACGATACCCTGGTTCGCCCCGCGGAGGCCGCCGTCGCCGTCCTGCATGTCGCCGACGGCGCCGACGACCGAAAGCGCCGCGAGGTCGCGGTTGTCCCCACCGTCCGGTTCAAGCGCGCGCGCGAGAACGTACGCTGCCCCGGCGCCCGACAGTTTGGCGGCGCCGTCGATGCCGACGAGCAGGGGGTTGAGGTGGTACTCGGTGTCGGCGTCTGCGGGCTGGTGGTGGTCCGCGATGACGGGCGTGAAATCGCCCGCCGCCTCGTGTGCGGCGATGAGGTCTAACTGGCCGCTGCCGAAGTCGGTAAACAGGATGGTGTCGTGGTCGGTCGCGGCGATCCGGGCCAGTTCGTCGGCGTCGAGTTGCTTCGAGAACACGGTCTCGAAGGCGATGTCCGCCCGTTCGAGCGCGGTCGCGGCCACGGCCGCGCTCGTGAGCCCGTCGGCGTCGATGTGCGACGCAAGTAACACTGAGTCGGCGGCGCGAAGCCGCTCCGCGCAGGCCTCGGCCCGGTCGTCGAGGTCGGGGACGGGTCCCATCGGTCGTGGTTGGCGCGCCTCCGGGTATAAACTCTCGCTCCCGGGCCGGGGTGGCTACGCCGACCCGCGCCCGAGGGTTCAAATGCGAACGGGCGGCCACCGCCGACCGTGACCTAACCGTCGCCGCGCGGCGGTCCGCGGTCGTCCGGCACCCCGCCGCGCGGAGCGAGCGTGCCGGCTGTTCGCCATCCGTGCTCCCCCGCCGCGGTCCGCGAGGTAGCGCTCTCAGAGCCGCGCCTGCAGCGCCGACGCCGTCGTCTCACCGACGCCCTGCACGTCGAGCAGTTCCTCGGTGGAGGCCGTCCTGACGTTGTCGACGCTGCCGAACCGCCGCAGCAGCCGCTTTCGGGTCTCGGGACCGACGCCCGGGACGTCGTCTAACACCGTCGCCACCTCGTCGCGGACGGTCTGGTGGTACTGGACCGCAAAGCGGTGGGCCTCGTCGCGCACCCGCTGGAGGAGATGGAGGTGCGGCGCGTCGCCCGGCCAGTCGCGCGGCCCGTCGACCGTCAGCACCCGCTCGTCTTCCTTCGCCAGGGCGACACAGGGAGTCGACCACCCGACGTCGTTGAGGGCGTCGCGCGCCGCCGAGAGCTGTCCCTCGCCCCCGTCGATCAGGAGCAGGTCCGGATCCGGCCGGCCGTCGCGGCCCTCGACGGCCCGCTCGGCCCGCCAGCGGACCAGCTCGCGCATGTTGGCGTAGTCGTCGTTGCGCTCGGGGAGCTTCTTCCGACGGTAGTCGGACTTCTCGGCGCGCCCCTCGACGAAGCAGACGTCGCTCCCGACGACGGCCCGTCCCTGCGCGTGGCTGACGTCGAACCCCTCGATCCGCGCCGGCCGATCGATCCCGAGGGCCTCGGCCAGCGCCGCGAGTTCGTCGTCGTTGCCGCCCCGACGTCGAGCGTTCTTGAGCGCCAGCTCGACCAGCTTGGCCTCGCGGCCGGCGCCCGGGACCCGGACCGCGACGCCCTCGGCGTCGAGCCACGCCAGCAGGTCCTCGTCGTCGGGGTGTTCGGCGAGCAACAGGGCGTCGGGGAGTTCGCGCTCGGCGTAATACTGCGCCACGAACGCCGCGAGCACGCTCGCGATCCGGTGGTCGCCCTCGGGGGCGTCCAGCCGATGCCGCGACCGGTCGACCAGCTGTCCCCGTTCCGCGTGGAGTCGCGCGACCGTCGCGGAATCCCCCTCGACCGCGGCGGCGACGACGTCGACCGCCCGCTCGGGGGCCGACCCGGCCACGGCGTCGCCGCCGTCGCCGTGGAACCCCTCGACGTCGGCCAGTCGATCCCGGAGGTTCGCCGCGCGCTCGAACTCGGCGGCCTGCGAGGCCGCTTCCATCTCCCGGCGCAGCGGGTCCGCGAGGACGCCGGTCTCGCCCTCGAAGAACCGGGCGGCCGCGGTGACGTCCTCCCGATAGTCCGCGGGGTTGATGTCGCCGGTACAGGGGGCCGAACAGAGCCCCATCTCGTAGTCGAGACAGGGCCGGTCCCGGTCGGCGTACTTGTGGTCCGAACAGCCCCGGAGCCCGTACACTTCCCGGACGGCCTTGACGACCGTGTCCAGTTGGCCGCGGTCAGTGAAGGGGCCGAAGGCCGTGGCGGCCTCGTCGGGGTCGCGGGTCACTTCGATCCGCGGGGCCTCGTGGTCGGTGAACTGGACCAGCGGGTAGGACTTGTCGTCTTTGAGGCGGACGTTGTACCGTGGCTGGTGGCGCTTGATCAGGTTGGCTTCCAGCAACAGCGCCTGGGTTTCGGTGTCGGTCACCGCGAAGTCGACGGCGTCGGCCCGGCGGACCATCCGTCGGATCCGCTCGCCGCGGGGGTCGACGTACGACCGCACCCGATCCCGGAGGTCGATGGCCTTCCCGACGTACAGCACCGTCTCTCCGGCCTGGAACTGGTAGACCCCCGGCTCGCGCGGGAGGTTGCCGGCCCGCTCCCGGAGCGCCGCTGTATCCATCACGCGAAGGTAGCGGCGCGACGGGCTTGAGCGTGACGCGTTCGGTGGCCTGCCGGCGCTCCTGCCGGATTTGGCCCAACCGTTTTGGCTCGACCGGCTGAACACTGACCGATGGCAGCCGGTGGTCTCGAAGCCGAACTCATCGACGTGATCGGAGTGTTCATCGTCGCCGGAGCCGTGGGGGCGTTCGTCGCCAAGTTCGTCCGGCTACCGTACACCATCGCGCTGCTGGTGGCGGGGTTCGTTGCCTCCCTCGCCGGCGTCGAGATCGGGATCGAACTCACCCACGACGTGATCCTCCTCGTGTTGCTCCCCCCGCTTCTGTTCGAGGGGGCGGCCACCACCGACATGGAGGCGTTTCGCGCCGACCTGCCGGTGATCCTCCCGATCGCGGTCGTCGGCCTCCTGATCTCGACGGTCCTGGTCGGGTTCGCGGTGCACGCGGCGCTTGGCTTTCCGCTGTTGCTCGCGCTCCTGTTTGCGGCCATGGTGCTGCCGACTGATCCGGTGTCGGTGCTCGCGCTGTTCGAGGAGATCGGCGCGCCGGAACGCCTCGCGGTGCTGGTCGAGGGGGAGTCGCTTCTGAACGACGGCGTCGGCGTCGTCGTGTTCACGACGCTACTCGCACTGGTCGAGTCCGGCGCGACGCCCGACGCGCTGACCGACCCGGTACGGCTGGCGGGCGTCGGGGCCGACATCGCGATCGCCTCGCTCGGCGGTGCCGTGGTCGGTCTCACGGCGGGGTACGCCGTCTACCGCGTCATGGTCTCGCTCGACGAGCACATGACCGAAATCGTGCTGACGATCGTGCTCGCGTACGGGTCGTTCCTGCTGGCCGAACACTATCTCCACGTCAGCGGCGTCATCGCGACCGTGGTCGCGGGGCTGTTCATGGGGCATCGGGGCCGCCAGTACGCGATGAGTCCCGAGACGAAGGTGTCGGTGTTCTCGGCCTGGGAGACGGGGGCCTTCATCGTCAACACCTTCATCTTCCTCGTGATCGGCGTCCAGACGCCCCTGGGGCAGATCATCGAGGTGGGCCACCTCCTGGCGCCAGCGATCGTCATCGTCCTCCTGGGCCGCGCGGCCGCGATCTACCCCCTGGTGACGCTCAGCAACCGGTTCAGGCCGGAGCGAATCCCCCTTTCGACGCAGCACGTCCTCGTCTGGAGCGGGCTCCACGCCTCGATCCCGATCGCCCTCGCGCTCGGCCTGCCTCCGGGCTTCCCGCTTCGGACGGAACTCAGGACCATGACCTTCGGGATCGCGGCGTTCAGCCTCGTGGTCCAGGGGCTGACCATCCGGCGGCTCACCGACGCGCTCGGCATCGCCACCATCTCCGACGAGGAGCGGCTCTATCAGCTTCTGATCGCTCGGGCGCGGGCAGTCGACGAGGTGATCGAGGCCGCCGAGGACCTCCGGGAGCGAAACCGCATCTCGGAGTCGGTGTACGAGCGCTTCTCGGCGGAGTATACCGCCGAGAGGGACGACCTGAACGAGGCCATCGCCCGGTTGCTCGCGGAGTACCCGCAGTTGCGGGACCAGGAGCGTCTCGTGGGGGAGCGACGCCTCCTGCAGCGGGAGCGGGCCGCCATCCGCGACGCCGAATACGACGGTCTCGTCACGACCGACGTGGCCGAGGACCTCCTCGGGGAGGTAAACCTCAAGCTCGACCGGGTCCGCCGCGGCGAGACGACCGTCACGACCGACGTGGAGACGGAGGGGTACGAGGAGTCCTGGCGCCAGCGCGCCCGCGAACACGGGCTGCTGGAGGAGTAGCTGCCGGGGACTTCCGCCCGGGACGCCCGGAACGCTGCGGATCGTCGACCCGTCTCGATCCGACAGCGGGAACCCTCGTTCGCCTTACCGGCCGATCGCGGTCGCGACGGACCGACCGGTGGATCTACCCGCCCGGGCCGCCGAACGTCACCCGATGACCGAGGACACCGACGCCGCCGACGCCACGCGGTGCTGGCTGGTCGAGCGCTCGTACGACGACCGCAACCTCATCACCCTCGTGTACGCCACCCCGGACGGCGAGCAGCACCTCCGCAAGGAGCAGTCCGCGGTCGTCATGCACCAGGGCCGGTCGACGGTCACCGCCGCCGTCGACGTGGCGCCCGAGAGCCTGGCGCCGGTCGAGGACGAGGAGACCCGCGAGCGATACGCCGCCGAGGCGACCCGGATGGTCGAGGAGTACGACCCGGACGATCCCGTCTGACCGCCCATTCCCGACGCCCTCGGCGTCCGCGCCGTGACGGGGCGCCGCCCGGTCCCGGACAGTCCGTTTTCGCGTCTGATACCCGAGCCACAACCCTTTATTCGGGTGGCGGGATACCCCCGACCATGGCCGCCATAGAACTCGACGGCGTGACGAAGCGGTTCGGTGACGTCACGGCCGTCCAGGACCTCACCTTTCGCGTCGGAGAGGGCGAGGTGTTTGGCTTCCTGGGCCCGAACGGGGCCGGGAAGTCGACCACGATCAACATGATTCTCGACTTCGTCCGCCCGACAGCCGGCAGCGTCCGGGCGCTGGGTCACGACGCACAGGACGGGAGCGTCGCCGTCCGTCGGCGCACTGGCGTGCTTCCGGAGGGATTCGACGTGTACGACCGGCTCACCGGGCGCGAACACGTCGAGTTCGCCATGCGCTCGAAGGACGTCGAGGCCGACCCCGACGCCGTCCTCGACCGGGTTGGCATCGCCGACGCCGCCGACCGGACCGCCGGCGGCTACTCGAAGGGGATGGCCCAGCGCCTCGCCCTGGCGATGGCCCTGGTCGGGGACCCCGACCTGCTCATCCTCGACGAACCCTCCTCGGGGCTGGACCCCGCGGGTGCAAAGGAGATGCGCGAAATCGTCCGCACCGAGGCCGAACGCGGCGCGACGGTGTTTTTCTCCTCGCACGTCCTCGGGCAGGTCGAGGCAGTCTGTGACCGCGTCGGGATCATGCGGGAGGGCTCGCTCGTCGCCGAGGACAGCATCCAGGGGCTGCGGGAGGCCATCGGGACCGACAGCACGCTCCGGATCACCGTCGGCGGCGACGTCATTCCGGACCTCGACGCGGTCGAAGCGCTCGACGGCGTCTCCTCGGCGACCACCGACGGCGAGACAGTGGTCGTCTCGTGTCGGGACGACGCGAAGACGACCGTCATCGCCACCCTCGAAGAGGACGGCGTCACGGTCGAGGACTTCGAGACGAGCGAGGCCTCCCTCGAAGACCTCTTTCTCGCGTACACCGGCGACGACGCCGACGAGGGGACCGGTGCCGGTGGCGCGGCCGCGGACCCCACGGGAGCCGACGACGCCGCCGGGTCGGAGGTGGAGCCGTGACCTGGGACGACGTCGCCCACAAGGACTTCCGCGACGCCATCCGCTCGCGCTGGCTGTGGGCGCTGTCGGTCGTGTTCGTCGGCTTCATCGGCGGCGTCCCGGCGCTCCTGTTTGGCTACTACGCCCCGGCTGAGGCGAGCGCCGCTGACCTGTTCGGCGCCGCCGCGTCGATGCCGCTTCTGGGGCTCTCGCTGTCCTACTCGGGGGTGCTGGCCTTCGTGATCGCCTTCATCGCGCTGGTGACCTCCCACGGATCGATCATCGACGAGCGCGAGTCCGGCACGCTGAAACTGCTCCTGTCGCTGCCACACTCGCGGCTCGACGTGGTCGCCGGCAAATTCGCCGGGCGGACCGTCGTGGTCGCTGTCCCGGTGCTGGCGGGCTTTCTGGTGGCCGTTGTGGCCCTGTTTGCCACGTCGACGAGCGTCGATCTCTCGACGTTCGCCCCGCAGGTCGCGCTGACGCTTCTGGTCGCCGCCGCCTTCGTCTCGCTGGGCGTCGGCGTCTCGGCCGCGGCGCGGTCGAACCGGGCGGCGACCGTCGGCATCTTCGGGCTGTACTTCCTGCTTGCCTTCCTCTGGTCGCTGGTCGCCCGTGGGTTCCCGTCGCTGCTCGACGCGGTGTTTGGCCGGCTGCCTGGCGTCGATCGAATGGCCGCGGAGACGATAGCCGAACTCCGGATGGTCGTCAAGTACCTCAACCCGCTTCGCGCCTACGAGACGCTCGTCGCCGAACTGTACGCCGACACCGCGCTCGGCGCCCGCCTCGTCAAGGCCGGCTTCCGGGAGCAGGCGATCCTCCAGGAGAGCCTCGGCGGCGGGGCGCTCCCCGTCTACTTCCGCGGCTGGTTCATCTTCCTGATCCTGCTCGCGTGGATCGTCGTCCCCGCGGTGCTGGGGTACCTGTCCTTCCGGGACGCCGATCTCTGACCCGGGCGCGACCGCACCCGGAGCGACCGGTCTCCCCCGAGCGGACTCCCGCGACCGGATCACGCGTCGTCTGACGGCGGGTAGTCGACCCCCCGTTCGTCGAGCACGGCTGCGAACTCCGACTCGTCGAGCGTGGGCACGTCCTCGGCGTCGGCGTCCTCGCGCTTCGTCCGGCCGGGGTCGTCGCCGACGACCAGGTAGTCGGTGTTGCCCGAGACGCTTCCGGTCGCTTGCCCGCCGTGGCGCTCGATCATCTCGGTGACGGCCCGCCGCGGCACCGACAGCGACCCGGTGAACACGAACGTCAGCCCGTCGAGGGCGTCGGCCGTGTCGCCGCCGGCCGCCCCCGCCGTGGGTTCGGGCTCGACGCCGACCGCGCGGAGTTCCTCGACCACGGCCCGGTTCTGTTCGGCCGCGAAGAAGTCGTGGATCCGCGTCGCGACCGTCTCCCCGACGTCCTCGACGCGTTCGAACTCCTCGATCGACGCGTCGAGGATGTCCTCCAGCCGGCCGAACGCCTGGGCGAGGTTCCGGGCCGTCGACTCGCCGACCTCGGGGATCGACAGCGCGGCGAGGAAGTCCGCGAGCGGCGGCGTCTTTGCGGCCTCGAGTTCGGCGAGCAGTTTCTCTGCGCTCCGCTCGCCCCACCCCTCCAGGTCGACGAGGTCGTCGGCGTCGAGCCGGTAGAGATCCGGGACCCCCTCGATCAGCCCGGCGTCGACGAGCTGCTGGACGCGCTCCTCGCCGAGCCCCTGGACGTCGAGCCCCGACCGCGAGCCGTAGTGGACGATCGCGCGTTCGAGCTGTGCGTCGCAGGCGAGCCCGCCGGTACAGAAGGCAAGCGGCCCCTCGCGTTCGACCGGGCTCGAACAGACCGGACAGGTCTCGGGGAACGCGAAGTGATCGCCCTCGGCGTTGTCCTCACCCTTCGCCACGACCTCCTCGACGTACGGGATCACGTCGCCCGCGCGGGTGATCCGGACGCGGTCGCCGACGGCGACGCCGAGGGACTCGATCTCGGCGGGGTTGTGCAGGGTCGCCCGGGACACCGTCACCCCGCCGACGTCGACGGGATCGAGCAGCGCTACCGGGGTGAGTCGGCCCGTACGGCCGACCTGGACGACGACGTCGGCGACGCGGGTCACCTCGCTCCGAGCGGGGAACTTGTAGGCGAAGGCCCACCGCACCGCCCGCGACGTCGTCCCGAGCGCCTCGCAGGCCGCCCGGTCGTTCACCTTGATGACGGCGCCGTCGATCTCGTAATCGAGGCCCTCGCGGGCGTCGAGGAGGTCATCGCGGTAGTCGATCGCCCCCTCGACGTCGTCGACGACCTCGCCCCGGCCGCTGGTCGGGAACCCCCACGCTTCCAGGGCGTCGAGGACGCGATCGTGGGTCGCCAGTGCCTCCTGCCCGCTCTCGGCTACGCCCTCGGCGTCGAGCACCTCGTAGCAGAAGATCGACAGCGGCCGCTCGGCGACGACCGAGGGGTCCAGTTGGCGGAGGGTGCCCGCCGCGGCGTTTCGGGGGTTGGCGAAGGGGTCGTCGCCCCGCTCGACCCGCTCGCGGTTGTGGTCCTGGAACGCCGACAGCGGCATGAACACCTCGCCCCGGACCGCCAGCTCGGCCGGGGGAGCCCCGCGGAGTTCGAGCGGGACCGCCGGGATCGTCTCGACCTGTGCGGTGACGTCGTCGCCCTCGCGGCCGTCGCCGCGGGTGGCCGCCCGGACGAGCGAGCCGTCCTCGTAGACGAGTTCGAGCGAGAGCCCGTCGAACTTCGGCTCGCAGAAGTAAGTGAGGTCGAGGGTGCCCCGATCCTCGGCCAGTTCGCGGTGGACGCGCTCGTCGAACGCCCGCACGTCGTCGGCGTCGCCGGACTGTTCGATCGAGAGCATCGGCGCCGCGTGCTCGACGCTCTCCAGTTCGTCGACCGGTTCCCCGCCGACTCGCCGGGTCGGCGAGCCCTCGGTCGGCAGGTCGAAGGCCGCCTCCAGTTCCTGCAGGCGGTCGAACAGTGCGTCGTAGGTCCGGTCGGCGATCAGCGGGTCCGCGTCGACGTAGTAGCGGCGGTCGTGTTCCCGGATCGCCTCCCTGAGTCGGGTGGCCTGCTTTTCGGCCCGCTCGCGGTCGAGGTCCTCGACCGGGTCGAACGACGTTGGCGGGTCCCCGAGGTAGGGGTTCCCGTCGTCGACCGCGTCGCCGTCGCGGTCAGCGTCGTCGCCGTCGTCGGCCGCGCCGTCGGCGCGAGGCGTCGCCTCCTCCTCTGTCATGGTTCGTGACTGTCTACGCCGGGCTAAAGCCGTTCGGGGTCGACGGTCGGGACCGCGGGGCTGTGGCCTCACGCGGAGTCAACGCGGGACCGACCCTTCCGTGGATATAATGATTCAAGCGGTCGGCGGGAGAGGAGCGGGTATGAAATTGATCGCGTTCGACTTCGACGGCACGCTGTCGGATTCGGAGATGACGGTGCTGCTTGGCGAGCGGATGGGCGTCGCCGACGAGATGGCCGACATCACCGAGCGGGCGATGAACGACGAGATCTCCTACGCCGACAGCCTCCGGCGGCGGGCGGCGCTGCTGGAGGACCTGGAGACCGAGGACGCCGGGGCGGCGTTCGACGAGGTCACGCTGCGGCCCGGCGCGGCGGAGTTGCTCCGGCGCCTCGACGACTACGGCCACCACGTCGCCATCCTCACCGGCGGCTTCGAGCGCGGCGTCGCCAGCGCGCTCGAACGCGAGGGCGTCCGCGACGCCGTCGACACCATCGTCGCCAACCGCCTCCCGGTCGAGGGTGGCCGGCTCACGGGCGCCGTCGAGGGGCCGCTCATCGAGGGCACGAAGGACCGCGAACTCGAACGGCTGGCCGCCGACCTCGACGTCGACCTCCCGCGGACCGTCGCGGTCGGCGACGGCGCAAACGACCTCCCGATGCTCGAAGTCGCCGGCCTGTCGGTCGGCTTCCTCCCGAAGGACGCCGTGCGGCCGGCCTGTGACGTCGTCGTCGCCTCGATGTACCGGCTCGGAAAGGTGCTCGAAGAACGGGACCTGCTCCGGCCGGACGAGGACTGATCGGTCCCGTCCCCGGCGCCGGACCTACCCGGTATCAGCGATCGTTTCGACACCGGGTCGAAATTCGGACTTTCAGGTGCCCTAACACGAAGGATATCGGGGGTGATAATTGGTCGGATAGAGATATATACCCCTTCAAGGAATTTATTGCCGGTTGCCCATGGCACTCGAACTGGCTGCACTGGACCCGAAGGAGTTGATCCTGGTCGTCGTCGCGTTGCTGGGGTTGATCCCGGTCCTCATGTTGAACATTTCGAAGTCGAAGCTGTTCGTCGCTGGGTACGGCATGCTGGTGCTCGGAGCGGTCGTGACGAACGTCGAACACCTGCTGCTCGGCGACGCACTGAACCTCGTCGAACACGCCGGCGGGCTGATGGGATCGGGCGTACTGTTCGCCGCCGCCGCGTACTACCGTCGTCGGAACATCGTCATGGAGGGTGAGTGATGGTCGAACTCACCGCGCTGCTCGACATCGTTGGCCTGGTGGGGTTCCTCACCGCGACCGGTTTCGCGCTGTTGAACTACCGCGACGCCGACGCCGAGTCGGGATTCTGGGTGAACTTCGCGTTCGCCTCGCTCCTCGGCGTGCTGTGGACCGGCACGGTCGCCGCCGAGCACCTCGGCCTCGGCGGTGCGGTTCTCGACGTCGCCAGCGTGTCGCTGCTGACTGCGACCACCGCGGTGTACGCCGTCGGCGCCGGCGGCACCCTGGCGGTCGTCGAGGACATGAAGGAGGCCCGCGAGCGGGAGGCCGAGATCCGGTCCGAGGCCGAGGAGGCCCGCCGGGAAGCCGAAGAACTGAGCGAGGGGTTACAGGTGACCGCCGAGCGGTTCGGCGAGACGATGCGGCAGGCGGCGGCGGGCGACCTCACGGTGCGGATGGACGCCGACGGCCGCACCGACGCGATGACCGAGGTCGCCACGTCGTTCAACGCGATGATGGATGACCTCGAAGGCACCGTCGTACGCATCCAGTCCTTCGCGGGCGAGGTGGCCGACTCCACCGACGAGGTGACCGCGAGCACCGACGAGATCAGCGACGCCAGCGAGCAGGTCAGCGAGACGATGACCGACGTCGCCGGCAACGCCGAGCGCCAGCACGACCGGCTCTCGGAGGCCACCGACGAGATGAGCCAGCTCTCGGCCACCATCGAGGAGGTCGCTTCGGCGGCCAGCGAGGTCGCCGACACCTCCGAGGCCGCGGCCCGGCGCGGCGAGGAGGGTACCGACGCGGCCCAGCGGGCCCTGGAGGAGATGACCGAGATTCGCGAGCGGACCGAGACGACCGTCTCGGAGGTCGAACAGCTCAACGACGAGATGGACGAGATCGGCGAGATCGTCGACCTCATCACCGAGATCGCAGAGCGCACGAACCTGCTCGCGCTGAACGCCTCCATCGAAGCCGCCGCCGCGGGCGAGGCCGGGGACGGGTTCGCCGTCGTCGCCGACGAGATCAAGACGCTCGCGGGCGAGGCCAGCGAGGCGACGGGGCGGATCGAGGCGCTCATCGACGACATCCGCGAGTCGACCGACGAGACCGTCGCCGACATGCACGCCGTCGGCGAGCGCGTCACCGACGGCAGCGACACCGTCGAGGAGGCCCTGGTCGCCCTGGAAGACATCGTCGAGGACGTCAAAAGCGCCGACGACGGCATCCAGGAGATCGACCGGGCGACCGACGAGCAGGCCACCTCGACCGAGGAAGTCCTCGGCCTGGTCGACGAGGCCGCGGAGGCCAGCGAACGGACCAGCGAGGAGGTCGCGAGCGCCTCGGCGGCCTCCGAACAGCAGACCGCCTCGACGCGCGAGGTCGCCTCGCGGACCGAGGAGCTCTCGCGGGCCGCCGCGGAACTCGACGAACTGCTCGACGACTTCGAGGTGTCGGCGGCCGCGCGCCAGTCCGTGACCGCCGGGAGAGCGGACGCCGACCCGGCGCCGGACGCTTCGGACACGAACTGGTCCGTCGAGCAGGCCGTCTCGGACGGCGGCCGCGACAGGGCCCGCCGCCGAGCCGACCCGGGCGACGGTGACGACCGGACGGAACGGGATCGCTGAGGTCGATCGGCCGAGCAACAGGCCGCAGCCGCTGACGGCCGCCCGTCGCCGCGACGGACCGTCTACCGCCCCGGACGCTCCGCCTCGATCTGGTCGGCGAGGCGCTGGAAGTGGAGGTACGCGACGGCGCTGATGACGAGCAACACGAGCGTCAGCGTCGCGTAGCCGACGAGCAGCAGTTCGAGCGACGCCGCCCCGGCGAGCGCTCCTGCCCCCGGCCCGGCCGATCCTGCCGCCGTCCCGGCCGACACCGTCCACGCGCGGACCGACAGGACGATCAGCCCGACGTAGCCCGCGGCGACCGAGACCACGAGCGCGATGGTGGGAATCTCGTTGAGGTCGAAGTCGGCGACCTCGATCCGGGGCACGTCGCCGAAGACGCCGTGGCGCGAGGCCCAGTCGTACAGCGGTTCGCGCTCGCCGAGTTCCCGCTCGACGCGGACGAGGTGCCGGGTGAGATAGAGGATCTTCACCGTCGACTTCAGCCCGTCCATCGCGACGATGCCGTACAACACGGGGGTGAGCGCGATGAACCGCAGGTCGCCCGAGAGGACGGCGTAGCCGAAGACGACGGCGATGAGCAGGCCGCCGCGGGTCGCCCGCGTCATCCGGGAGGTCCGTTCGGACTCCAGTTTCCGGTGTAAGAGTTCGTACAGCCTGACCTGCAGTTCGTCGCCCGGCGGCTCGCCGCCGTCGGCCGCTCGTACCCGGGTCATGGCACACCCTGTGTCGACTCCGAAGGTAAAGATGGGGGCCGGTCGCGGGTGACTGGGAACGGCGCCGGCGGCGAGGTCGGGACGACCCGAGCGTCCTGTGGCCTTATCGGTTCAGCGTGTGGATGGCCTGCCCGAGCGCGTTCTCGCAGGCTTCCATCACGGACTCGCTCAGGGTCGGGTGGGTGTGGACCGTCGCGGCGACGTCCTCCAGGGTCGCGCCCATCTCGATGGCGAGCGTGGGTTCGGCGATCAGCTCCGAGGCGTCGGGGCCGACGATCGTTGCCCCGAGGACGAATCCCGAGGGCTCGTCGGCGACGACCCGGACGAACCCCTCGCTGTCGCCGGTGGTGAGCGCCCGCCCCGAGGCCCGGAGCGGGAACTCCCCGACGACGGGGGCGAACCCCTCCTCCTCGGCCTCGCTCTCGGTGAGGCCGACCGTCGCCACCTCGGGGTCGGTGAACACCGCCGCGGGGATCGCCTGCTGATCGAGCGCCGCGGGTTCGCCGGCCGCGACCTCGGCGGCGACGATCCCTTCCTTCGCGGCCTTGTGTGCGAGCATCGGCTCGCCGGCGACGTCGCCGACGGCGAAGACGTGGTCGAGATCCGTCCGGGCCCGGTCGTCGGTCTCCAGGAACCCCCGGTCGTTCGGTTCGAGCCCCGCGCGGTCGAGGTTCAGCGTGTCGGTCACGGGCTCGCGCCCGACCGCGACGAGCACCCTGTCGGCCGGGTACTCGCGTCGCTCCCCGTCCTCGGTCTCGCTCGCGACGACGATGCCCTCGCCGTCCTCGGCGGGCTCCCACCCCGCGGCGGCCTCGCCGAAGGAAAAGTCGACGCCCAGCGACTCGGCGCGGGTGCGGACGAGCCGCGAGACGTCGTCCTCGTAGCCCGGCAACACGTCGTCGAGCATCTCCACGACGGTCACCTCGGCGCCGAGCTTCCGGAACACCGTCGACAGCTCCATCCCGATGTAGCCGGCGCCGATCACGACCAGCCGGTCCGGCACCGTATCGAGCGCGAGCGCGCCCTTCGAGGAGAGCACGGGGTCGTCGGCGAAGTCGAAGCCCGGCACCGACACGGGGCGGCTGCCGGTCGCGACGATGCAGTGCTCGAACTCCAGGGACTCCGAGCCCTGGCCCTCGCCGCCGTGGGCGACCCGGGCTTTGTGCTCGCCCGCGAACGTCGCGGTGCCCTCGATGAGGTTGACGCCGTTGCCCTTGCAGAGCTTCTCGACGCCGCCGGTCAACTGGTCGACGACGCCGTCCTTCCAGTCGCACAGTCCGGCGAGGTCGACCGCGGGGTCGGCGTGGATCCCCATTTCCTCGGCGGTGCCGGCCTCGTGGGCGACGTCCGCGGCGGTGATGTACGCCTTCGAGGGGATACAGCCGTGGTTGAGGCAGGTCCCGCCGTAGGCGTCCCGCTCGACGAGCGTCGCGTCGAGGCCTTTCTGTGCGGCGCGGATGGCGGCCGTGTAGCCCCCCGGTCCGCCGCCGATCACCAGTACGTCCGTTCCGGTTGTCATGTCTCCGACTACCATGGTTCGAGTGTGCGTGCGTGTCGGTCGCCCGTACGTTGCTCTGTCGGTTCCACCGTAGACCGCCCGCCTGCGCTTGCTGTGGCCCGCCGGGGTGGCCACGCTCCCCGCGTCGGACCCGTCGCTGGCGTCGGGGCCGCGGCTGCCGTCCACGCCCCTGGGCGGTCCGTGCCTGCTACCCGACTCATTCGAGCAGCAGGAGCCTGGGGTTTGCAAGGTACTCCATGACCGTGTTGACGAACTGGGCGGCCTCGGCGCCGTCGATGACCCGGTGGTCGACCGACAGCGATATCGGCAGCGTCTCGCGGGCGACGACCTCGCCGTCCTCGACCACCGGCCGCTTCTCGATGGCGCCGAGCGCGAGGATCGCCACCTCGGGGTAGTTGATGATCGGCGTCCCGTACTCGCCGCCGACGCTCCCGAGGTTGGTGATGGTGAAGGTCCCGCCCCGGAGCTTCGACAGCGGGATGTCGCGGTTGCGGGCCTGCTCGACGAGGTCGGTCGTCGCCGTCGCCAGTTCGAGCAGCCCCTTGTTGTCGGCGCCCTCGACGACCGGCACCATCAGTCCCGCGTCGGTCGCGGTCGCCACGCCGAGGTTGTACTCGTCGTGGAGGACGATCTCCTCCGCCTCCTCGTCCAGGCTGGCGTTGACCATCGGGTACTGCTTGAGCGCGGCGACGACCGCCTTCATCACGAAGGGAAGGAACGTGAGCCGGGCGTCGCGCTCGGCGGCGGTCTCTTTGAGGTCCTCGCGGAGGCTCACGAGGTCCTCGACGACCACCGTGTCCATGTGGGTGACGTGGGGCGCGGTGTACTTCGAGCGCTCCATCGCCTCCCCGATCGACCGCCGGACGCCCCGGTAGGGAATCCGGTCGCCCGGTTCGGGCTCGTCGGGCGCCTCGGCCGCCGCGTCGGTCGACGTTTCGGCACCCGCGTCCGTCGACGCCTCCGCCGTCGCGTCCGCGGTCGGCTCCGCCGTCTCGGCGGCCCCGATCCCCGCGCTGTCGCCGGTCGGCGCCGTCGCCTCGCCGCTGGCGGCCGCCGACGCCTCGTCCCCGAGCGCCGCGGCGTCGGCTTCCTGGGCCGCCTGCTGGGCCTCGGCGTACTCGCGGACGGCCTCCATCGTCACGAACGCTTCACCCTCGCGCTGTTCGACGGCCGGCACGTCGTCGATGTCGACGTCGACCTCGTGGGCGATCCGCCGGGTCGCCGGCGCCGCGAGAGTCCGCTCGCGCCCGGCGGCCGACGGCGTTCCGGCGCCCGCCCCGTCGCCGCCCCCGGCGTCAGCCGACGCCGCGTCGGTCGGTTCGGGCGCGGTCTCTCCGCCCGCCTCGGCTGCACCCCCTGTCTCCGCGGCTGGGTCGGCCGCGGCGGAGCCGGTTTCGCCGTCCACGGCCGCCGCGTCGGCCGCCTGCCGCACGTCGGTCTCGGTCACTCGGCCGCCCGGGCCGGAGCCGGACACCGCCGCGAGGTCGACGCCGAGTTTGCGGGCGAGGCGCCGCACCGAGGGGGCGGCGAAGCTCCGGCCGCCGGTCCCGCCCGCGTCGTCGGTGGGTTCGCTGGCAGTGGCTTCGTCGTCCGCCGGGGAGCCGCCGGGTTCGTCCGCGGCGGCGTCGGATGCCCCGTCCGGGCCGCCGGCGTCCGCGTCCGCGGTCGTCTCGGCTGTTGCGGCGTCGTCTTCCGGCGCCCCGTCGACTTCTCCGTCGTCGACCTCGAAGGTGATGATCACGGTACCGGTCGGGACGATTTCGCCCGCCTCGGCGCGCAGTTCCGCGACCGTTCCGTCGTACGGCGACGGAATCTCGACGAGCGCCTTGTCCGTCTCGACCTCCGCGACAGTCTGGTCTTCCTCGACCTCCTCGCCGGGCTCGACGTGCCACGCGACGAGTTCGCCCTCGGCGACGCCCTCGCCCAGGTCCGGGAGCTTGAACTCTTGGATCGCCATGGTCAGTACTCTATGGCCTCCCGGATACCCTCTTCGACACGGGTAACCGAGGGGAGGTAGTAGTCCTCCAGCGCGTACTGGGGGTACGGCACGTCGTAGCCGGTCACCCTGACGACCGGCGCCTCCTGGTACAGAAGCGCCTCCTCCCCGATCGTCGCCGCGATCTCCCCGCCGAGTCCGCCGGTTTTGGGCGCCTCGTGGACGACCACCGCCCGTCCGGTTTTCTCGAAGGAGTCGACGATCGCCGCCCGGTCCAGCGGCGAGAGCGTCCGCAGGTCGACCACCTCGGCGTCGACCCCTTCGACGGCGAGGTTCTCGGCGGCCTCCAGTGTCGGTCGGGTCATCGCCCCCCAGCAGAACACCGACACGTCGGTCCCCTCGCGTCGCACCGCGGCCTCGCCGAGCGGGATCGCATCGTCGCCGTCCGGCACAGCGCCGCGGAACGCCCGGTAGATCAGCTTCGGTTCGAGAAAGACCACGGGGTCGGGGTCGCGGATCGACGCGAGCAGGAGTCCCTTTGCGTCCGCGGGGGTCGAGGGGACGACCACCTTCAGCCCGGCCTCGTGGACGTAGAAGGCCTCCTTCGATTCGGCGTGGTGTTCGGGCGCGCGGATCCCGCCGCCGTACGGCGCGCGGACGACCATGGGACAGGTGAGTCGCCCGCGCGAGCGGGTGCGAAACCGGGCGGCGTGGCTCACGAGCTGGTCGAACGCGGGGTAGAGGAAGCCCGAAAACTGGATCTCGGGCACCGGCCGCAGGCCGTAGGCCGCCATGCCGACGGCGGTGCCGACGATGCCGGCCTCGGCCAGCGGCGTGTCGATCACCCGGTCCGGGCCGAATCGGTCGAGCAACCCCTCGGTCGCCCGGAAGACGCCGCCGTTCTCGGCGACGTCCTCGCCGAACACGACGACGTCGTCGTCGCGGGCCATCTCGACCGACAACGCCTCGCGGACCGCCTCGACCAGCGTGTGGCTGTCCGCGTCCTCGTCGGCCGCGCCACTCCCGTTACCCGAACTCATCGGCGGCCCGGCCCCCCTCGGGAGCGTGTTCTCCGTCCTGCGCTCGCGACCGTGCCTCGCATGGCGGAGTGGTCGGCGGGCGCCGACATAGGGCTTTCGCGGGTGGGGGGTCGTCGCGCTCCGCGGGTCACGGTCGCCGTCTCGTGGCACCCGACGTCTCGGCGCGGCGCGTGCTCAGTTGGTCGTCGACTTCGAGTCGGAGTCGGAGTCGGACGCGGGGGGCTCGACGCCCTCGGCGGCTTCGGCGGTCTCGGTCTCTTTCTCGGTGTCGATGTGCCACCGGTCGACCGTGCCCTCGAACTCGCCGAGGCGGTTCGAGACCGCCTCCTTGAGTCCGTCGTCGTTGACGTTGACCTCGAAGATGAAGCGGACCTCGCCGTCGCCGCGGGTCGTCTTCTGGATGTTCGCGCTCACGAGTTCGTTGTCGAAGTAGTACGGCGCGAGCTGGGTCATCACCTTGCGGTAGACGGTGCCCTCGACCGCGCGCAGCGCCCGGCGACCCGCCGAGTCCGCGGCCCGGCGGACGTAGTCGATGGAGTCCTGCCACCGGTCGACGGCGGCCTCGCTGTCGCCGCGCTGGACCTCCTCGTAGGACTCGGTCAGCCGCTCGCCGGCCGTCTGGAGGTCGTCCTCGGGGTTCTTGCCCGCGCGCTCGCCGGCCCCCTCCGCGACGCTGGCCTGCTCTGCGGTCTTCTCGGAGACGTCCTCCGAGAGCCGCTCGTGTGATTTGGGCCGCCACTCGTCCCACTCCTCTAAGGCCTCGCCCTCGGCGCCGGCGTCGCGCAGGGCGCGCGTGATCCGCTCGCCGTGCTCGACGACCTCGCCCCAGGTCCCGCGGGTCTTGAAGCCGGAGATGCTCTCTTCCATCCCTCGTCAGCCGTACAACAGCTACGTAGTGAAAAGTACTCCGCGACAGCGGCTGCCACGCGTCCGACGCTCCCGTCCCGGCGGCGGGCTCGCACGTGCCCCTGGTCGCCCCGCGGCGTCGGCGCGTTCCTCTCGACGAATCGCTTTTGTCCGTCGGGCGGGACCACGCCCCATGGGACATCGCGTCGTCGACCCCGACGAGGTCGAACCGGCCCCGGATCGCCCCTGCGAACTCCGTCGGCTGTCCGAGCCGGCCGGGCTGGAGAACGTCGCCGTCAACCGCTTCGTCGCCGAGCCGGGCGAACAGATCCCCCTCGCCTACCACTACCACGACGAGCAGGAGGAGGCCTTCTACGTCCTCGCCGGGACGCTCCACGTCGAGACGCCGGACCGGACCTACCGGGTTCCCGAGGACGAACTGTTCGCCGTCGACCCGGGGAGCCCCCAGCGGGCGTTCAACCCCGCGGACGCGGACGCGCCGGTCAGAGTGCTCGCGCTCGGTGCGCCCCCGGCCGACGACGACGCTCACGCGTACGACCCGGCGTCTCGCGGTGACTGACCACGCCGGGTCGCCGGCGAGTCCCGGCGGGACCTCCCGGCGTTCGAACGCCGGGGCCGCAGGGAGCTTTTTCACGCTCGCGCGCGCCGTCCCGGTATGAGCATCGAGCAGCGCGACGGCGCGTCGGTGGTGACTCATCCTCTCGCGCGGGACCGGCTCACGACGCTCCGGGACGCCGACACCGGCGGCGTCGCCTTCCGGGAAGCGCTCGTCGAACTCGGCCGGATCTGCGGGTACGCGTTCGTCGACTACGCCATGGACACCGAGTCCGTCGCGGTGCGGACGCCGCTGGCCGAGACGACCGGTGAGCGGGTCGCCGGGGCCGAGGACGTCGTCGTCGTCAGCGTCCTCCGGGCGGCGATCCCGTTCGTCGAGGGGCTGTCGAAGGCCGTCCCGGAAGCGCGACAGGGGGTCGTAAGCGCCAGCCGCGAGGAGGCCGCCGGCCGCGACGCCGACGGCCGGTTTCCGATCAGTGTAGACTACGTGAACCTGCCGACGGTCGGCGCGTCCGACACCGTCCTCGTCGCCGATCCGATGCTGGCGACCGGCAGCACGATGTGTGCCGTCCTCGACCGACTCCTCGACGGCGCGGCGGCGCCGCCCGAGGCGCTGTACGTCCTCAGCGCCGTCGCGGCCCCCGAAGGCGTCCGGCGGGTGAACGAGGCAGTCCCGGCCGCCGAGCCGATCACCGTCGCCGTCGACGAGCGACTCGACGACGAGGGGTTCATCGTGCCGGGGCTGGGCGACGCCGGCGACCGGGCGTTCCGGACCGACTGACCCTGTCGGCTCCGACGGATTGCCACCGGCACCCGGACGTTCCGGACTGGTCGACACGGCGTCCGGGCGTTCCGGACTGATCGACGCCGGCGATACGGGCCGACGGTCCACCCGACTTTGCCCCGCCCGTTCTCAGGGTAGAAAACGATCTGCCGTCGCGTGTGGCGACTGGTGCGGCGTCGCCAGCCACCGTCGAGTTGAACCCACTTTGTCCCGTCGTCCCGGCCCCCGGTGTATATCGACTCTGATAACTAGGGGCCGGGGTTTATTAGGCAGCTCCGATCAGTGAGTATCGTCTCCCGAGGAGAACGGAGACAGCCGAAGTCGGACACCGAATCCATCGTCCCGCTCGCTTCCCGTCGCCGGGCGTGTGAACGCGTCCCCTCGCAGTTCGCAGGCCACGACGTCGTGTCCCACACCGTCGTCGACGCCGCGACGGGGGACCGGGCGCCAGTCCGACTGAAACCCCGGCCCCGGTTTGGCCGCGGACGGGCGATGAAGCGGTCTGACAGGACACGCTCCCTTTCCGTACCGTTCTACGATCGGTTCGGGACCAGACGTGGGCTTCCCCCCTCGAACCCCTTCGCTTCGGGTCGAAACCCCCCGATGTGGGCCCCCAACGCGCAGAGTGGAACCGCACGAACCCGACCAATAGAGACTCCCCAGCCCTCCGGAGCGCTCCGGAGCCCCGGAGCCAGGGGTGGCCGATCAGCCGTCGCCGGCGTCGTCCCAGCCGTCGCTGGCGTCGTCCCAGCCGTCGCTGGCGTCGTCCCAGCCGTCGGCATCGTCCACGTCGCCCGCCTCGATGTCGACGCGCCCGCTCGTGGCGCTGCGGAGTCGGTCCCGGAGGTCCGCGGCGTCGTCGACCGGCACCCGGACGGCGAAGGCCGCGCGCTCGCCGTAGTCGGCGTCGAAGGCCACGCCCGCGCTTTCGAGGACGCCCCGGACCGTCCCGGAGTCGTCGTAGTCGACGGCCGCGACGAACCGCTCGCGGGGGTGACGCTCGATCACGCCGGCGTCGTCGACCGCGTCCGCGACCGCCCGCGAGTACGCCCGCGCCAGCCCCCCGACCCCCAGGTTGGTGCCGCCGTAGTAGCGGGTGACGACCGCGACGACGTTGCGCAACTCGCGCTGGACGAGGACGTTCAGCGCCGGCTTGCCCGACGACCCCGAGGGCTCGCCGTCGTCGCTCTCGTACTCGCGGAGCATCGTCGCTCCCGCGCCCCCGTCGCCGTCGGCCGGGACGCGGTAGGCCGGGACGTTGTGGGTGGCCTCGGGGTGGCGCTCACGCACCGACTCGACGAACGACTCGGCGGCCGCGACGGAGTCGGCCGACGCGACGCGGCCGACGAACTCCGAGCCCCTGATCTCGAAGCGCGTCTCGCCGCGGCCGTCGACCGTGCGGTAGGGCTCGGTCACGCCCCGCTATCCGTGGGTGATCGGCAAAAGGCTGTCCCGCCGCCGTCGCGCCGACGGTCCGATCGCAGTTTCCGGGGCCGGCTCAGGAGATGCTGACCCGGCGGGCAAAGGGGAGGTCGGACAGTTCGGTGAGGAGGTCGCCGGGGAGGGGGTCGTCGGTGATGACGTACAGTTTCGGATCGTCGGTGAACTCGGGGTCCTCGGTGATCGTCTGCCGTATCGAGATGTCCCGCTCGGCGAGCATCGTGGTGACGGTGGCGACGATGCCCGGCTGGTCGGCGTCGTGAACCTCGACCGTCAGCACCGACAGGTCGAGCACCGGCGCCAGGTCCATCAGGCTGGGAATCTGGGAGATGTTCTGGAAGATGCGGCAAAGTTCCGGATCGTCGAGGATCACGTCCGTCGTCGAGTCGACGACGCGCCGATCGACGCCCACCTCGCGGGCGATGCCGGTGTTCGGAATCTCGATCCCGCCCGAGACGACCCGCCCCTCGTCGTTGACCGAAAACCCCCGTTCGAGGAGGAGCCGGATGACCTCCTGCTGGCTCGGGCTCCCCTCGAATTTCCGCATGATCTCGTCGAACATGCCAACGCGTACTCGATCGGTTCGCTTCCGTCTTGGGGTTCCACGGCTGCGTCGGCAGCGACCACGACGCCCCGACGAGCCAAAGATTCATCGTCGACCTCCCCCAACGTTCTGAAGTTCCCAGTGCGTGACAATGTCACCCAGCCAACGCGGTCCCGTGACCGAGGTCGAGTTCACGACCCGGAACCCGGCACACCCCTTTGTCGGCCTCTCCGGCGAGGAGTCCTGTTCGGTGGAACTGGCAGAAATGGTGCCACGCAGCGAGGGGTACGCCGAGTTCTTCAACGTCACCGGCGCGGCTCCGGCCGCGGTGTCGGCGCTCGCCGCCGACTGCGACGCGATCGAGGTCGCGCTCCTCGCCGAGTTCGACCGCGGCGGTTTCTTCGAGTTCCACATATCGGGGGACTGCCCCGCGCGGCGACTCGCGGAACTCGGAGCGCTCCCGAAGACGGTCCGGGGGATCGACGGCCAGGGGACCTTCGTCGTCGAGGTGCCGCCGCGCCACGACCCCTCGGTGATCATCAACGCGTTCCTCGACGAGTATCCGCGGACCGAACTCGCCTCCAAGCGGGAGAAGGCAGCCGTGACACCGAGATCGGCCCTGTCGTCGGTCGCCGAGGTGACATACGAACGGTTGACTGACCGCCAGCGGGAGGTTCTCCGGACGGCCTTCGAGGCCGGCTACTACGACTGGCCGCGCGGCTGTACGGGCAAGGAGGTCGCCGAGGAACTCGACATCGCCTCTGCCACCTTCTCCGAGCACATCCGGGCGGCCGAGCGCAAACTCTTCGCCGCGCTGTTCGACGAGGTGCGGACGGCCGACGACCCGTGACCGCCCCGCGCGGACGGATTCTTTGGCTCGTCGGGGCGTCGAGGTCGCCGCCGACGCGGACGGCTCGCCGGCGCCGTCAGGGTGGCTCGTCGGGGGCTACGGTCACGACGGTCGGCCCGGCCGCGCTGACGGTGACGGCACAGCCCTCGAACCGGAAGCGGACGTCTCCCGTCGCCGATCGGTCGGATCGCCCCGGTCCCGCCCCAAACAGTTGGTCGAGCGCGTCGGGGTCGACGGCCTCACAGAGCGGTCGCATACGCGTCGGAACCGTCCCGGTCACCGCTGCGACGACCCGGACCACTGCCAGCGACGGCCGTTCCTCCTCCCCACACTCCGAGACGTGGACCCGTCCTCCCGACTCTCCGACCCCCGGGTCGCCATCGGTGTGATCGTCGTTCCGAGCCATACCGTACTGAGTCGCCGCATCCGTCATAGTCCCATTCCCTACGTCTCAAGGGACGACCCCGATCGGCTGCGCTGGCGGACGAGCACGGGGACAGGGGGAACCGCTCCGAGGACGCAGGGGGGACGCCCCGGGCCACGAACAGTGCAGTGAAGGCACAGTAGCGACTGGTGTCGGCCATGACCGACCCGCTCCGCGTCGACGCGGGGGAACTCACCGCCGAGGAGATCATGGTCGCGCTCCGGGAGGGACGGCGCGTCGTCGTCCGGACCGAGATGCTCGGGGGGACCCACGAGGTGACGCTGCGCCACGACGGCGAGGTCTTCTACTGCGACACGCCGACGACCCTCCACAAGCACCACGAGGAGGCCGAGATGGTCGCCTGCATCGACAACATGGGGTACGCGAGACCGGCCGAGGGGACGGACGACGCCGCCGGGGAGTAGGGACGAGCCGGCAGGAAAGCGGCGCCGGAACCGAACGACTCGGGTCGGCTGTGCGAAGCCCGCGCACGACGGGGGACGTTTAATTCCCGGCGGCGCGAATCGAAGCCCATGGCCCAGTCCCCCGACATGGCGGACCTCCTGGAGACGGACGATCCGAGCTTCCAGCAGGTGCTGTCGTGCGTGTTCGGGATTCAGGAACACGAGAGCCGGACCTACCTCACACTGCTCGACAACCCCGGGAGCACCGTCGCCGAACTCGCCGAAACCCTCGACCGCGACCGCAGCAACGTCAACCGGTCGCTGACGACCCTGCTGGAGAAGGGGCTCGTCGACCGCCAGCGGCGATTGCTCGACCCCGGCGGCTACGTCTACCAGTACACTGCGACCGACCTCCCCGAAGCGAAGGAGTCGCTCCACGAGGCGCTCGACGAGTGGGCCGAGCGCGTCCACCGCGCGATCGACGACTTCGGGGCCGACGACCTGTAGGTCCCGGGTCGACGCCGCGTTCCACCACTCTCACGCCGGGTCGCCCCCGCCGCTGTCCCCGCCGCCGCCGACGGCGCCGAGCGGCGAACCGGCATTCCTTTGCCGCCGCCGGACCGATCGACCGGCATGAGCCTCGAACTCACCACGGCCGCCCCGACGGCGCCCGCCGACGCCGAGGACGGCGTCTGGCTGGCCTGCATCGAGTGCGGCGAGACCTACGCGCCCTTCGACGAGATCCGCTACACTTGCGACTGCGAGGCGGAGGGGCTGCTGGAGGTGCGCTACGCCGACCCGCCGACCTTCGACGACTTCGAGGGTCGGGGCGTGTGGCGCTACGCCGCGGGCCTCCCGTTCGAGGAGGGTGTCACCCTCCCCGAGGGCGACACGCCGCTGCACGAGGTCGACCGGCTCCGCCGGGGCATCGGCGTCAACCGCCTGCGGATCAAACACGAGGGGATGAACCCGACCGGCTCGTTCAAAGACAGGGGGATGACCGTCGGCGTCCGCGTGGCCCGCGAACTGGGCGTCGACCGCCTCGCATGTGCCTCGACCGGCAACACCTCTGCGGCGCTGGCGGCCTACGGCGCCCGCGCCGGCATGGAGACGCTGGTCCTCCTCCCCTCGGGGAAGGTCGCGGCGGGCAAGGTCGCCCAGGCGGCGCTCCACGACGCCCGCATCCTGGAGGTCGACGGCAACTTCGACGCCTGTCTGGACATCGTTCAGGAACTGGCCGCCGCGGGCGAGGCGTACCTGCTCAACTCGCTCAACCCCTTCCGCCTGGAGGGCCAGAAGACGATCGGCCTCGAAATCTTAGAGGAGTTCCGCGACGACTACGGCCGCTTCCCCGACCGGATCGTGCTGCCGGTGGGCAACGCCGGCAACACCGCGGCGCTGTACAAGTGCTTCCGCGAACTGGTCCAGGCCGGCGAACTCACGCCGGACGAAGTGCCCGCGCTGACCGGCGTCCAGGCCGAGGGCGCGGCGCCGATGGTCGAGGCCATCGAGAACGGCGCCGACGAGATCCGGCGCTGGGAGGAGGTCGAGACCCGGGCGACGGCGATCCGCATCGGCAACCCGGTCAACGCGCCGAAGGCGCTCCCGGGCATCCGCGAGACCGGCGGCACCGCGGTCGCGGTCAGCGACGCACACATCACCGCGGCCCAGCGCGCGCTCGCGAAGGAGGGCATCGGCGTCGAACCCGCCTCGGCGGCCTCGGTCGCCGGACTGGACAAACTCGTCGACCGCGGCGTCGTCGACGAGAGCGAGGACGTGGTCTGTCTCACCACCGGCCACCTCCTGAAGGACCCCGACGCCGCCTTCGAGGCCGGCAACGAGCCTGAACCGGTCGCAAACAGCACTGCGGCGGTCCGGGAGCTCCTCGGGCAGGAGTCGTCCGGCGGCGTGACCGGGGCGCTCAAGGGACTGTTCGGCCGGTAGCTGGGGGATTCATTGTCGGTCGTCCGGAATCAGGGGGTAATGGCCCCCTCCGACTCGGACACCGATCGGTTCGCCTCCGCGCTCCACCGCGGCATCCTCGGCGCGTTGCTCGCGATCCTCGCGTTGCTCGGACTGGGGTGGGCGCGGCGGCTCCTGGCCGGTGATCTTCTCTGGGGGGCCATCGGGCTCCTGTTGTTCCTGGGCGCGGGCTACTGGATCGTCGCGCTCTTCCGGGAGGGGCTCGCGGAACGGTGACCGCCTCCCTCGTCCGAGAAACGCGGTCGACGCCCGACCGGTCGAACAGGGATCAGTCGAAACCGGACTCGGACTCACCGTTCGCTGTGTGGCTCACTCCTGGCCGTTCAGCGTGATGTACCTGACTTCGCTGATGCGCTCGTCGTCGAGCAGTTGCTGGATCACGTCGTCGGGAACGGGGTCGTCGAGGTTGTAGACGGTCAGCGCCGCGCTGCCCTCCTCCGAACGGCGGGCGTTGAACATGCCGGCGATGTTGATGTCGTTGTCGCCGAGGATCGTCCCGATGAGGCCGATGACGCCCGGCCGGTCGTAGTTCCGGGCGACGAGCATCTGGCCCGACGGGATGGCGTCGACGCGGTAGCCGTCGATGCGGACGATCCGGGGTTCGCCGCCGGTGAACTGCGTGCCACAGACGCTCAGCGACTCCTCATCGTTGCCGACGGTCACCGTGACGAGGCTCTGGAAGTCCTCGCTCTGTCGGGTCTTCGATTCGGTGACCTCGATCCCGCGGTCCTCGGCGATCTGCGGGGCGTTGACGGCGTTGACCTGCCACTCAAGGGGTTCGAAGACGCCCTTGAGCGCCGAGGCGGTGACGAGTTCGACGTCCTCCTCGGCGATGTCGCCCTGGTAGGAGACCTCGACGCTTGAGATGCGGCCGTCGAGCAACTGGGCGGCGACCTTCCCGGAGGTCTCGGCGAGTTCGATGTACGGCTGGATGCGGGGGAAGGCGCTCTCGTCGACCGAGGGCGCGTTCAGGGCGTTGACGACCGGTTCGTTCCGGAAGGCGGCCATGATCTGGTCGGCGATGCTCGTCGCGACGTTCTCCTGGGCCGCCTCGGTCGACGCCCCCAGATGTGGGGTGACGACGACGTCCTCGACGTCGAGCAGCGGGTTGTCCGGCGACACGGGCTCGTCGGCGAACACGTCGACCGCGGCGCCGTCGAGGGTGCCGTCCTCGACCGCCGCCGCGAGCGCCGCCTCGTCGACGACACCCCCGCGGGCGCAGTTGACGACGTAGCCGCCGCCCATCAGTTCGAGTTCGTCGGTCGAGATGAGTCCCTCCGTCTCGGGGGTCAGCGGCGTGTGGACGGTGAGGAAGTCCGCGCGGTCGAGACAGGCCTCGAACTCGACGAGCTCGGCACCCAGCCGCTCGGCGCGCTCCTGACCGATGTAGGGGTCGTAGGCGACCAGCTCCATCCCCAGGCCGTCCAGCCGCTTTGCGACCTCCTGGCCGACCCGGCCCAGGCCGACGATTCCGAGAGTCTTGCCGTTGAGTTCGGTGCCCAGGAACTCGCCTTTGGCCCACTCGCCGCCCCGGAGGCGGACGTGGGCCTGCGGGATCGAGCGGGCGGTCGCAAACGCCATGGCGACGGTGTGCTCGGCCGCCGCGCGGACGTTCCCCTCGGGCGCGTTGGCGACGATCACGCCGTGCTCGGTCGCCGCGTCGAGGTCGATGTTGTCGACCCCGATTCCCGCGCGCCCGACGATGACCAGGTCGTCTGCGGCGGCGAGTACCTCCTCGGAAACCTCCGTTCCCGAGCGGACGATCAGGGCGTTGGCGTCGGCGACTGCGGAAAGAAGCGCCTCCCCCTCGATGTCGTAGGCCGTTTCGACCTCGTGGCCGGCCTCGCGCAGCCGGGTCAGCCCCGCGTCCGCGATGGGGTCGGTGACGAGCACCTTCATGCGGGTGAGAATCCACGGACCGGGGTTAAGAGTTGCTACATCGCCGGCTTTCGTGTGATGCGGTACCACCAGACATGATACGACAGCGGGACAGCCAGGGACGACCCCGACCGCGGGGTCTACTGGTTCCGTCCGGGGTGACAGGTGTGGGTTCAAGTGCGCCGGGGTCCAACCCGCGGCGTACATGACCCCCGCCGGTGCCGGGCTCGACGCCGTCGCGCTCGACCCGGGTACGACGCTGCTGGTGTCCGGCCCCGTGATGACCGGCAAGCGACGGCTCGTGATCGAACTGCTGACGAACCACGCCGCCGACGGCACGGTGTTCGTCACCACCCGGCGCGGCGCGGCCGCCATCGAGCGGGAGTTCGAGTCGATCGCACCCGGGGCCAGCGATCGGCTGTCGGTCGTCGACTGCGTCAGCGCCGGGACGGGGACGTCCAGGGGACGGTCCGACGACCGCGAGTACGTGAGCACGCCCGGGGACCTGACGGGGATCGGCATCGCGGTCACGGAGTTCCTCCGGGAGCGTCACAGTCGGGGCGAGCAGGCGAACCTGGGGTTGCACTCGCTGTCGACGATGGTGATGTACGCCGACCTCCGGCGGGTGTTCCAGTATCTCCACGTGGTGATGGGCCGCGTGAGCGCCGCCGACTTCCGGGCGGTGTGCAGCGTCGACAGTTCGGTCGTCGACGAGCGCGACCTGGACGTCCTCAGCCAGCCGTTCGACGCCCGCCTCGAACTCCGGGAGCGGGAAGGCCGACGGGAGTTCCGGGTCCGGGGTGACGACCTCGGACCGCGGGGGTGGACGCCCCTCGACGACGAGTGAGGGTCGGTCCTCGGCGGTCTCTTGCCGGTCCGACGTCGAGCGGCGCCCCCCGTTTCTCCCTACCGATCGCGGAGGTGGTCGAGCGTCCGGTCGACGGCGGGGGACGCGGTCCGGTCGGCCACGGTGATGACGCCCGTCCACTCGCCGGTCGGGTAGACGGTGACGATCCGGTCGTCGTACCACCGCATGACGGCGTCGAGCGAGCCGTACGTCGAGAGCGTCCGGTCGTCGGTGGGGTCGCCGAGCGCCTTCAGTACCAGCCACTCCACCCGGTCGGCGAGGGTCCCCTCCTCGGTCGCCTCGGCCACGTCGTCGCGCACGTACAGCACCCGGTGGCCGTCCTCGGAGTAGCGGACGAGATAGCGCAGCGAGTCGTCCATCCGCTCCCGGAGGGCGACCACGAGGCCGGACAGCGGGGAGTCGTCGTCGGCCGACGGTTCGATGCGCGACTCGACGGCGTCGAGGTCGGCGTCGACTGCCTCGGCGTCGACTTCGACGTCGGGGGCGTCGTCCGTTCCGACGTCGTTTCCGGGTTCCTCGGCCATGGCCGATGGTTGGGCGCCCGCGGTAAATAGGTGTACGACCGCCGCCGGCGATCCCGCCGTGATCCCCCGTCGCCGGGCCCGTCCCTGTCCGCTGTCTCCGGTCGTGTCCGCTCGGCCTCGCTTCCGCCAGCCCCGCATTTCGCTTCCGGTCGGGTCCTGGCGTGGTTTCGCGGGGCTTATGACGGACGCCGCAGAACGAGGCGCCATGGTAGAGGACGACTTCCTCCTCCTCAATCCCGGGCCGGTGCCCGTGACGGACGAGGTGCTCGACGCCATGGGCGAGCCGATGGTTTCCCACCGCTCCGCGGAGTTCGAGGCGGTGTACGAACGGGCCCAGGAGGGCCTCGACTACGTCTTCGAGCGGTCGTCGCTCTCGGGAGCGTCGACAACCGAGGACGGGGGAACGTCGCTCGTGTTGAACGGCACCGCCACCATGGGCATGGAGGCCGCCGTCGCGAACCTCGTCGACGAGGACGGGGAGGTCGTCGCGCTGGTCAACGGGAAGTTCGGCCGCCGGTTCGCCCGGATCGCCGAGCGCCACGCCGACTGCACCCGTGTCGACGTCGAGTGGGGCGAGTCGATCCCGGTCGACGCCGTCGCCGACGCCGTGAGCGCGTCGACCGACGTGATCACGATGGTCCACAACGAGACCTCCACGGGCCTGCTCAACCCCGCGACGGAGGTCGGCGAGATCGCCCGCGAGCACGACGCCACGTTCGTCGTCGACGGGGTCACCTGCCTCGGCGGCGACGAGTTCCTGATGGACGAGTGGAACGTCGACGTCGCCGTCACGGACGCCCAGAAGGCGCTGGCGGCGCCCCCCGGCGTCAGCGCCCTGTGGGTCCGCGACGGACTCGAAGAGCGGATCGACGGCGAAGGCGCTCCCTTCTACGAGGACCTCGACTGGCACCTCCGGAAGGCCGAGAGCCACCAGACCCCCTTCACGAGCGCCGTCCCCCTCTTCCGGGCGCTCGCGGTCGCCGTCGAGGACATCGTCGAGGAGACGATGCCCGAGCGCATCGCCCGCCACCGGCGCCAGGCAGCAGCCTTCCGTGAGGGGTTCGCCGCGATGGGCCTCGAACGGTTCCCGTCTGCCGACGGCCCCACCGAACTGTCGAACACCGTCACCGCCATCGCGCTCCCCGACGCGGTCTCGGGCGACGACAGCGACGCCTTCTTCGACGCCGTCGCCGAGCGCAACGTGAGCATCTCCGGCGGGCAGGCCCACCTCGGCGGCGACATCTTCCGCGTCTCCAACATGGGCGGTCTCTCCGACGACCAGATCCTCCGCGGGGTCCGCACGGTCGGCGAAGCCATGCAGGACGCCGGCGTCGACGTCGACGTCGAGGCCGGCCTCGTGGCGGCCGAGGCCGAACTGGACGGGTAACCGTCTAGCTGTCGGGGTTACTCCTTCCGTGCGGCCGGGTCGACGGCCTCGGCGTACCCTTCGAGGAAGAACTTCGCGATCCACAGCAGCGCGACGACCGCGCCCACGAGGTCGACGAGCGCCGACGCGAGGCCGTCGAGCGTCCGCGCGGCCGCGAGCGTCGAGCCCAGCACGATCAGAATTCCGAGAGTGTCCCGGTATCGCCAGTCGGCCATACCGCCGCTACCGCGCGACGGATGGTGTAGCTTACGCCGGCGGGCCGATAGACGAGGGCGCGGAAGACGGAAGTGCGAGAGTCGGGAGGGCGGCGGACGTCGGGGTCGCCCAAAGCACTTACCGATCCCCGCTGACGCCGCGACCATGCGCCGCCCCGCCCTCCTCGTCGCCGTCGGCGTCCTGCTGGTGGTCGCCGGCGCCCTCGCCCCGGTCGCATCGCTCCTCGCGGCCGACTGGGACAGCGACTACGCCTACCGCGTCCCCGAGGACGGATTCTGTGCCGACGCCGTCGCCGACCTCGACGGCGACGGACAGAGCGACGGGTTCGTCGTCCCGGTCGACTCGCTGTCGCCGGACGCCCGAGAACTCGTCCGGCGCGCCCGCGCGAACGGGTCCGTGATCGTCGAGGACGAGTCGGGCGTCGCCGGACCCTTCGACTTCACCGACGACCACGTCGCCCGCGGCGAGGGCTGTTACGCGATCCGCGACGGCGACGACTCCTACCCGCTCCGCACCGCTCTCGTCTCGCGTCGAACTGCTGGTCTCGTCGGGGGCGTCCTGCCGATCGTGGGCCGCGTCGCGGTCGCCCTCGGCGTGCTCCTGGCGTTCGGCGGCGCGGGTCTCGCGCTGTACCGGCGGCGCTGACGCCCTCTCTCCGTTTCGTGCCCGGTCTGCCGCGCCCGCCAGCGACGACTCCGGGGACGCAGGCGTTGCCGTAACTGTGGGTTATAAGCGGCTCCGTGAATATGCGTACTACACATGACACGCGGCTTCAGAACCCGAAGCCTCCACGCCGGGCAGGAGCCGGACCCGGAGACGGGTGCGCGCGCCCCGCCGATCTACCAGACCACCTCCTACGTCTTCGAGGACGCCGACCGCGCCGCGGACCTGTACGCCCTGGACGCCGAGGGCGACGTCTACTCCCGGATCTCGAACCCGACGGTCCGGACCCTCGAAGCGCGGCTGGCGAACCTCGAAGGCGGCGTCGACGCCGTCGCGACCGCCTCGGGGATGGCCGCCCTCGACGCCGCGACGTCCGTGCTGGCCGAGGCCGGCGACAACGTCGTCGCCTCGGCGGACATGTACGGCGGCACCGCCACCTACCTCACGAAGATGGCGACCCGCCGCGGGATCGAGCCCCGCGTCGTCGACACGCTCGACTACGACGCCTACGCCGACGCCATCGACGACGACACCGCCTACGTCCACGTCGAGACCATCGCCAACCCCTCGCTGAAGACGCCGGACTTCGAACGCCTGGCCGAGGTCGCCCACGATCACCGTGCCCCCCTCGTGGTGGACAACACCTTCGCCAGCCCCGCGCTCTGTCGCCCGATCGAACACGGCGCCGACGTGGTGTGGGAATCGACGACGAAGTGGATCCACGGGTCGGGCACGACCGTCGGCGGCATCCTGGTCGACGGCGGCACTTTCCCGTGGGACGATCCCGCGGTCGACTATCCGGAGATGGCCGGCGAGAACCCCGCCTTCGGCGTCGACTTCTCCGAGCGCTTCGGCGACCGGGCCTTCGCCGCGGCGGCCCGCCAGCGCTCCGTCCGCTCGATCGGCAGCCAGCAGTCCCCCTTCGACGCCTGGGTCACCCTCCAGGGCGTCGAGACCCTTCCCCTCCGCGTGGAACGCCACTGCGAGAACGCCCGTGCCGTCGCCGAGTTCCTCGACGACCATCCCCAGGTCGCGTGGGTGTCCTACCCCGGCCTCGACTCGCATCCGACCCACGAGGAGGCCGGCGAGTACCTCGCGGACTACGGCAGTATGCTCACCTTCGGCCTCGAAGGCGGCTACGAGGCCGCGAAACGGCTGTGCGAGACCGTCGACCTCGCCTCCTTTTTGGCGAACATCGGCGACGCGAAGACGCTGGTCATCCACCCCGCCTCGACCACCCACGCCCAGCTCAGCGAGGAGGAACAGCGCGAGGCTGGCGTCGGCCCGGACATGCTCCGCCTCTCGGTCGGCATCGAGGACGTCGACGACGTCGTCGCCGACCTCGACCGGGCCCTCGGGGAGGTTCCGGGATGAGCGGGGCGACCGACAGCGGCGCCGTCGACCTCGGCGCCTTCGAGTTCCAGTGTGGCGACGAGATCGACCGCCTGGAGGTGGCCTACGAGACCTACGGCGAGTTCACCGGCGACAACGCGGTGCTGGTCTGTCACGCGCTCACCGGCAGCCAGCACGTCTCGGGGCGTCGCCGCGCCGAGGACACCGCCGGCCAGGCGCGGGCCTGGTGGGACGACATCGTCGGCCCCGGCAAGGCCGTCGACACCAAGGAGTACTACGTGGTCTGTGCGAACGTCCCCGGCTCCTGTTACGGCACCACCGGGCCGGCCAGCCCCGGGCCCGACGGCGAGCCCTGGGGGACCCGGTTCCCGCCCGTGACGGTGCGAGACTGGACCCGCGCCCAGCGCGCGCTGCTCGATCACCTCGGCGTCGGCCGTCTTCGTGCCGTTGTCGGCGGGAGCGTCGGCGGGATGAACGTGCTGGACTGGGCGGTGGCCTACCCCGACGACGTCGAACTGGTGGCCCCCATCGCCACCGCCGCCCGCCTCGACGCCCAGTGTCTCGCCATCGACGCCATCGCCCGCCGGGCGATCCAGAGCGACCCCGACTGGAACGGCGGCGACTACTACGGCGGCGACGAGCCACGGCACGGCCTCGCGCTCGCGCGCCAGCTCGGCCACGTGATGTACCTCTCGAAGGAGTCGATGGCGGACAAGTTCGGCCGGCGCTCGGCCGGGCGGGACGCCGTCCGCGACGCCTTCCCCACCGACCCCGCCGCCTCGTTTTTCCCCTACCGCGACGTCGAGTCCTACCTCGATTACAACGCCGAGAAGTTCGTCGACCGCTTCGACGCCAACGCCTACCTCTATCTGACGCGCGCGATGGACGACTACGACCTCTCGGAGGGGTACGAGGACGACGCCGCCGCGCTGGGCGCCTTCGAGGGCGAGGCGCTGGTGATGTCCTTTACCGGCGACTGGCACTTCACGACCGAGCAGGCCGACTCGCTGGCCGACGCGTTCCGCGACGCCGGGGCGCCCGTCGCCCACCACGTCGTCGAGTCCGACCACGGCCACGACGCCTTCCTCGTCGAACCCGAGAAGGTCGGCCCGCCGCTCCGGGACTTCCTGGCCGACGGGGTCGCCGGGCAGTCGATCACCGACCGGGGGGACGACGGACCGGCCGACCTGTAGGCCCTACCTGTCACCTGTCTCACCGGTCGACCGTACGGTTTTACGGCCTCCCCGTCCGACGGGGCCAACGTATGTCAGACGACGACGCCGACACGCCGGGATTCGCGACGCGTAGCCTCCACGCCGGGCAGGAACCGGACGCGGCCACCGGGGCCCGCGCTCCGCCCATCTACCAGACCACGTCGTACGTCTTCGACGACGCCGACGACGCCGCGGGGCAGTTCGCCCTCGAAAAGGAGGGGTTCATCTACTCGCGGCTGATGAACCCGACGAAGGCTACCCTGCAGGAGCGCCTGGCCGCCCTGGAGGGCGGGGTCGGCGCCGCGGCGACCAACTCGGGCATGGCTGCGCTCGATCTGACGACGTTCCTGCTCGCCGAGGCCGGCGACAACGTCGTCACCGCCTCCTCGCTGTACGGCGGCACCTACACCTACTTCACACACACCGTCGAGCGCCGGGGGATCACCACGCGCTTCGTCGACACCATGGACTACGACGCCTACGAGGAGGCCATCGACGACGACACCGCCTACGTCCACCTGGAGACGATCGGCAACCCGGCGCTCGTGACGCCGGACATCGAGCGGGTCGCCGACATCGCCCACGACCACGACGTCCCGCTGTTCGTCGACAACACCTTCGCGACGCCGTATCTCTGCCGGCCGCTCGAACACGGCGCCGACCTCGTCTGGGAGTCGACGACGAAGTGGATCCACGGCGCGGGCTCGACCGTCGGCGGCGCCGTGATCGACGGCGGCTCGTTCCCCTGGGGCGAGCACGCCGAGAAGTACCCCGAGATCGGGGCGGATAACCCCGCCTACCACGGCGTCAACTTCCACGAGACGTTCGGGCCGGCCGGGTTCACCTACGCCGCCATCGCCCGCGGCCTGCGCGATCTGGGCAACCAGCAGTCCCCCTTCGACGCCTGGGCCACCCTCCAGAAACTGGAGAGCCTGCCGATGCGGATGGAACGCCACTGCGAGAACGCCCAGGTCGTCGCCGAGTTCCTGGAGGACCACCCCGCGGTGTCGTGGGTCAATTACCCCGGCCTCGAATCGCACGAGACCCACGCCGAGGCCAGCGAGTACCTGGAGGGCGGCTACGGCGGCATGATCACCTTCGGCCTCGAAGGCGGCTACGACGCCGCCAAGGGGACGGTGAACAACGTCGAACTCGCCTCGCTTCTGGCGAACGTCGGCGACGCGAAGACACTGGTGATCCACCCCGCCTCGACCACCCACCAGCAGCTCACCGAGGACGAACAGCTCGCGGCCGGGGTCACGCCCGACATGGTTCGCTTGTCGGTCGGCATCGAGGACGTCGACGACATCGTCGCGGACCTCGATCAGGCCATCTCGGCGGCGTCGCAGTAGCGGGTCGAGCCGCTCCGGACCCCGGGTGCGGTCGTCCCAGCCCCGGAGTCGTCGCCTCAGTCGGCTTCCGGGTCGACCACGACCACGTCGCGGACCTCGAAGCGCGCGCCGCCGGCCGATCCGGCGGTGACCGAGACCGTCCAGCCGTGGGCCGACGCGACGCCGTCGACCAGCGCCAGGCCCAGTCCGAGTCCCTCGGTCCCGGTCGAGTAGCCGGTCTCGAAGACGGCGTCCCGCTCCGCAGACGGGATGCCCGGGCCGTCGTCGGCGACGTAGAATCCGTCGCCGCCATCGAGCGGGCCGACCTCGATGGCGGCGTCCTCGCTCCCGTGCTCGACTGCGTTCCGGAAGAGGTTCTCGAACAGGTGGCGGAGCCGGTCGGGGTCGGCCCGGAACGCGAGGTCACCGTCGACCGACAGCGTCGCGTCCGCGGTCGCGACCGACGCCCAGCACCGTTCGGCCACCGACGACAGCTCGACGACCTCCGGGTCCGCGACGGTCTGCCCCTGTCGCGCCATCGCCAGCACGTCCGAAACGAGTTCCTGCATCCGGGTCAGCGCCCTGTCCGCCGTCGCGAGGTGGTCGCTGTCGTGCTCCCGGCGGGCCAGTTCGACGCTGCCGGCCGCCACGTTCAGCGGATTGCGGATGTCGTGCGAGAGAACGCTGGCGAACTGTTCCAGGCGCTCGACTTTGGCGTCGGTCCGCTCCCGTCGGAGTTCGTGTTCGAGCATCCGGGCGATGAGTTCCGCGAACATGGTCTCGTCCTCGTCGAACGGCGCCTCCCGGGGGTCCATGGAGACGAAGCAGACGGTCCCGTAGAGGTCGCCGTCGAGGGTGACCGGCGAGCCGTGATAGCAGTGGGGTCCCGCGTCGTCGGCCCCGCCGTCGGCCAGCCCTTCCGCCGGCGCGTCGTGGATGGCCATCGTGTCGCCCGCCGCGACGACGTGGCGACAGAACGTGGTTCCGAGGTCGAGCACCACGCCGGCCGGGAACGCCCCGTCCGGCGGGTCGGTACTGACCGTCGCCTTCCAGTAGTCGCTCTCCGGGTGGATCCGCGTCAGGTGGCCGTTGTCGACCCCGAGATACTCCTCCCCGAGTTCGAGGGCCCGCCGGGCCTTCTCTTCGAACTCCGAGTCCCGGCTCATGATCGCATAGAGTTCGCGTCGAGCCTCGTCGGCGTCCATTCGTCCCCGTCATGGTCCGGGGGGCACAAAGTGATTGCCCGCCAGTGGGACAGTGATTCCCCGTCGGAGCGTCGCGTTCGCGACCGGACGGCGTCGGGACGGCCCTACTCGACCCGGACGAACTCCGCCGTGCCGTCCTGTTCGATCGTGATGCGGTATCCCTCGTAGCTGAACGTGACTTCCATCTGCGCCTCGGCCGACGGCGGGTTCGAGAACAGGTGATCGAGCACGCCGTCGGTACACGCCCACATGTTCGGCAGTTCCGTCGGCTCCATCTCCTCGATGTCTGCGACGATTTCGGCGATCAGTGCGGCCGGCTCCCCGGCCGACGTGTCGACGGTCCGATGGACCCTGTTTCGGCTGGGGGCGTCGCCTTCCTCCGGCACGTCACGGTCTTCCGGGGTGTCGTCCATGACAGGGCGTCGGTTCACCGGCCACGTTCAAAGATGTCCGTCGCCGCGGGAGTAACGGGTACGCACCCTGTAACAAACGGTCCGGCCGCTGGGGGGACTCCAACCGACACCCCGGTGGGGCCTGCCGGAGTGGCGCCGTCGTCTGTCCCCCGGGGGCGATGGATTCAAGATACGTCTCAGTCAGTTGTAACTATGGCCACGACGGAGACGTCCGACGCCGAGGGACCGCTGGACGAACTGCTCGTCGTCGATGCCGACGTGCACTGCTCGTCGCGGGGACCGGTGATGGGAACGCGGATCGCCGAACGGATGGAGATGCCGTACCGTGACCTCCTCGATCCGACCACGGACACGGCCACCGGGAGCCCGCAGACGGGCCACCACGGCGAGATCCCGGGAAAGATCGAGGCGTTGCCGAGGCTCGTCGACGATCCACGGACGGACATCGAAGAGCCCCTCTGTGAGGACCTGGGGGTCGATCACCCGATCCTGAACGTCGTCGGTCGGTACGACATGCTGCCGGACGCGCGACAGGCCATCCAGCAGATGCGGGCGACCAACGACGTCTTCGTCGAGCGGTTTCTCGACGGCAACGAGGACTACTTCGGGCTGGCGTCGATCGCGATGCGTCGCCCCGACAAGGCCGCCGAGGAGATCGATCGACTCGGCGACGAGGACCAGATCGTCGGCGTCCTCATTCACCCCGGTGGACAGAACCGGGGGCTGGGCGATCCGCTGTACGATCCGGTGTACAAGGCCGCCGAGGACAACGACCTGGCGGTGGCGTTTCACACGACGTTCAACGGCTTCATGTGGCAGATGCCGGGCATCTTCCAGGGGATGGAGACCAACCTCGAACTCCACGCGCTCCAGCACCCGTGGGCGATGATGTGGACGGTCGCGAGCCTGATCACGAACGGGACGCCGGTCAAGTTCCCCGACCTGAACTTCGTCTGCCTGGAGTCCGGCATCGGGTGGATCCCCTACATGATGTCCCGGCTCAACCGCGAGTACAGCTCCTGGCGGAGCCAGGCGCCGCTTCTCGAACAGATGCCCGAGGAGTACATCCGGGAGCACTTTTACTTCTCGACCCAGCCGCTCGGCGAGTTCAACCGCCCCGCCGACATCCGGAACCTCATCGAACTGCTGGAGACGGACCAGTTGCTGTTCTCTTCGGACCATCCGCACTTCGACTTCGACAACCCCGAGAGCATCCAGGGCTACTTCGATCACCTCTCGACGGACGAACAGCGGATGGTGTTCGGGGAGAACGCCATCGAGGCGTTCGACCTCCCGCTCTGATCGGCCGAGCACTCCCGGCCGAACCGCTGGTCCGGGCCCTCCAGAGCGAGCCGGGGTCGGCGTCGTGGAAACGGGTGTGCTTTTGGCGATCGCTTCTGAACGTCGGTCGTGGTCGAAGCACTGCTGGTGGTGGGGCTCGCGGTCGCCGTCTTCGTCGGCTTCAACATCGGCGGCTCCTCGACCGGCGTCGCCTTCGGCCCCGCGGTCGGGAGCAACGTCGTCGGGAAACTGTGGGCCGCGGGGCTGATGGCCGCCTTCGCGCTGCTCGGGGGGTGGACCGTCGGCCGCGAGGTCGTCCGGACGATGGGCGGGCGGATCGTCCCGCAGGACCAGTTCACGCTCGCGGCCAGCGTCGCCGTCCTCTTTTTCGTCGGTCTGGCCCTCCTCGTCTCGAACGTTTTCGGGGTGCCGGCGTCGACGTCGATGACGGCGGTGGGGGCCATCGCCGGCCTCGGCCTCGCGACCGACACGCTCGACGCCGCCGTGATGCTCGAAATCGTCTCCTGGTGGATCGTCGCGCCCGTCATCGCCTTCTGGCTCTGTGCGGTGATCGGCCGGTACGTCTACCCCTACCTGGCCGTCCGCTTTCGGATCGACCGGAGCCAGGGGGCGCTGTTCGCCCTCGACCGGTCCGGCCGCCTCCCGCGGCCGCGTCTCGCACCTGGGACGACCGTCGCCGAGGTCGGGGGCGCCGTCGCGGTCGTCGGGATCGGGTGTTACATGGCGTTCTCGGCGGGGGCGTCGAACGTGGCGAACGCGGTGGCGCCGCTGGTCGGTTCGGGACGGCTGTCGATGGACGCGGGCGTCCTCCTGGCGGGCGGGGCCA
>Ga0207733_100192_pt1 | contig 56693 bp, 62 predicted proteins | sample A23P3SouthBayCA_FD_187735 | JGI IMG/M metagenome (GOLD analysis project Ga0207733, IMG submission 187735) | Aerobic enrichment media microbial communities from Eden Landing Ponds, California, USA - A23 P3 (SPAdes) | ecosystem: Environmental > Aquatic > Marine > Unclassified | place: Emeryville...
CGACGCGGGCTCGAACGCTCGTCGTCAAGCAGTTCAGGGGCGTCCTCTCCCAGATCGAGGCCGAGAACATCGTCCGCTTCGAGACGGAACTGGGCGACGCCGGGTTCGACATCAGCGACGTCCGGAAGATTCGATAACCGGCGTCCGAAGCCGGCTGGCCGTGGGACACGGAGCGATCCCACTGCTGATATCGACGTGACTCGCTGGGCTGGATTCGTCTGGCTGGTTCCACCGAGACCACGTCTGTCCGCGATTCCAGCCGCCCGAATCCACTATCACCCCCTGAAATCGGCGGGGAACCCTTAACTATCAGGTCACGGAATGACGCCGTAATGGCGAGTGAGCCGCGACCCTCCGGGTCGCGACGGACCCGATCGGAACGCGGTGGGGTGACACGTCCCGACCGGGAGCCCAGTGCCCAGCAGCGATCCCACGGAGGGACGCTTCGTGAGTGACTCTCGCGAGGACACGGACGCACCCCTTTCCTTGCCCCCAGCGGTGGCGGAGTGGCTCGACGAGCGGGCCGCCGCGATGGACCTGGATCGTGAGGCACTGCTGGTCCAGTTGCTGGATTCCTACCGCGCGGCGGAGACGCTGGGCGGCGACCTCGACGATCCCATCGAAGATGCCGTCGACGAGCGACTGGCGACGGCCGCCGACAGCATGCAGGCTGATCTCGAAGCACAGATCGACGACCTCGAACGGGAGTTCCAGTCGAAGATCGTCGACGTGCGCGAGCGCGTAATCCAGGTCAAAAACGAGGCCGACGGGAAAGCCGACGCCGAGCACAGCCACGAGGAACTCGCAGAGGTCGACACCCTGGCGACGGTGGTGGAAGCGCTGGAAGATTCGGTCGACGAACTCGAAGACCGGCACGAGCAGGCGACTGCCGAACTCCGCGAGGACCTGGAGTCGGGGCTGGAACGTGCGGCCGAGGAGCGTACGGATATCGACGACCGCCTGACCGACGCGACGGACAAACTCCGCCGGGTCGCCTGGGTCGTCAGCGATCTCAAAGACGACGTCGGTGCCGACGACGCCCACGACAAGGCCGTCGACCGGATCAAACGTGCGGCGGCGCAGGAAGGGGTCGAGACTGCAAGCTGTGAGAGCTGTGGCGAGAGTGTGAACCTCGGCTTGCTGACCGCACCGGAGTGTCCCCACTGCGAGGCGACCGTCTCCGACGTCCGTCCAACCGGTGGCATCTTCCGCAAGAAAGCGCGGCTCGTCGCCGCCGCCCAGCTGGAATCAGGCGACGAGGGCGATGGCTCGTGATCGATCGTGAGTGACGAGGACCAACCGACCGGACGGGATGGGGACCCCCCGGAGGACCGGGCGAACGACGACGCGGTCGACGAGTGGGTCGCGGCGGTGGCCGACGAGGCCGACGACGGTGGCGACCCCTTCGAGAAGATCGGGGAGGGATCGGGACCGCGCCACGGCGATCCGTTCGACGCCTTCGAAGACGCCGGTGACTCGCCCGAGAACGCGACGACCGAGGGCGAACCGGCCGATGGGACGGCGCCCGAAGACGTTGGCCGACCCGATCCGGCCCGCGATGGATTGCCCTCCGGACTGGAATCGGACGCGCCACCGGGAGAGAGCGGTGGTCCGACCGACCGCGACGCCGACGATCCGTTCACGACGTTCGACGAACCAGGGAGTGATCCCTTCGGCGAGGGTGACTCCGTCTTCGAACGGGTCGAGGCCAGTGACGTCGACGACGGCGTCTGGGAACGGATGGAGTCGAGCGATCCCGACGCCACTGCCGTGCCCGGGAAGCGCTACGTCGACGTGAACAAACACAGCTACTGTGAGACCTGCGAATACTTCTCCGAACCGCCGGCCGTAGCCTGTTCCCACGAGGGAACGGAGATCCTGGAGTTCGTGGATATGGACACCGTTCGGGTCTCGGACTGTCCCGTGGTCGCCAAGCGAAAGGCAATCGAGGACGACGAGTAGGCCATCGATCGCTCAGCAATCACAGTGGACAGGATACTTTAGCAGCGGTCGCGTAGCCCGATCAACCAATGCAGTTTTGCGACGAGTGTGGATCGATGATGCACGGCCAGGACGCGGAGATGGTCTGTTCGTCCTGTGGGGAGCGCGTGGCGAAAGACACCGACAAAGCCGCCGACTTCGTCTCGACGGAAGCCCAGAGCGACGACGAGATCATCGAGACCGAGGAGGGTGCAAATTTCGAGGGCAAACCCACGGCGACGGACGTCACCTGTGAGGAATGTGGCCACGACGAAGCCTGGTACACGATCAAACAGACCGGTGCGGCCGACGAGCCACCGACGCGATTTTTCAAATGTAAGGACTGTGGTCGACGGTGGCGCGGGTACAGTTGAGTCGCTCAACGGTGATTTGAGCGACCTGAAGGCACTTACAACTCCTCGCGGAACGTCCGCCTATGCAACGTCGACGCTTCCTCGCGACGGTCGCGGCCGTCGGCGCGGTCGCGGGCTGTATCGACGACGGGGAGCCAGACGGTCCCACGACCGGCAACGGCGGTGAGACCGCAACGGACACGCTGACGCCCACGCCCCGCGACGCAGACGGCGTGGAGAACGGCACGGCCGCACCCGACGACGGCGCGGACGGTCTCGTCGTCGAATCGATGACGCTCCAGCACGGCCTTGTCGTCCCCGAGACGCCGGACTCGATCGTGGTGGGCGCCCAGGATCACCGGTACCTCTGGGTCCGGGTGACGACGACCGAATCCGCTCCGAACCTCACCGATCTCTCCCTGTCGATCCGCTCCGGGACGGTCGACCCGCTCGATGCCGACGACCGCCGCATCTACCGCACGGGGTGGGCCGGCGAGGAGTATTACGACGGCACGCCCGGCACGAGACTGGTACTTTTCGAACTGCCCCTGACGGTCGATACGCCCAGGATGACGTTCCAGTCGCCGGCCGGCCAGGTCCGCGCGACGGACGCCGAGACGACCCGGCTCGGTCGTTCCCCACCCTCAATGTCGGCTTCGCTTCAGAAGCGGTACGACGAGACGCCCGAGAAACCGATCGTGGTCCAGGTGACCAACGAGGGCGACGTCGATGGTCGATTCCTCGGTGCGATCAACCGCGAGGGCCCCTCCGTCGCGTACACGCCGATCACACGAGTCTCGGTTCCGGTCGAAGCGGGTGAAACGCAGTCCGTTCCCATCACGGACTCGGTGACCCACCGAACGGCGACCCCGGGCAACTCTGAACCCGATATGACGTACCACCTGCGCACGCTGCATGGCGACGACGTTGCCCAGTTCGGGGGCGGCTGAGGGTGTTTAGCCGAGTGAGATCATGGCGACGCCACCGACGGCCAGGGCGGCGGCGACCAGTCGCGTCCGGAAGTACGCTTCGCGGAGGAGGATTCCACCGAGGACGACGGCGACCACGGCCTGCATGTTGATCAGCGGAGAGACGATCGAGGCCGGCAGTTCGATCATCGCGAGGAGGATCGCGTGATTCCCGACGGCGAGTATCAGGGCAATCGCGCCGAATTTCGGCAGGTCCGATCGCCACGTGTCCGGCCAGTCACAGCGGAGCGCCAGCGGCAGGAGGATGATGCTCACGCCGGCGAACATCACTGGCAGGAAGGTCGTGGGCTCGATCGAGAGTTCCTGCATCATGATGCGCTTGCCCACGTCGACGACGCCGTACGTCGCCGCACTCAACAGGGCAAGTTGCGCGGCGGGGGAGTTTGCGGCCCGTTGTATCGGTTCCAGCAGCGCCCCACCCTGCCAGTTGGCAACGTAGATGGCGACGGTCGCGACGACGACGCCGCCGATCTGGATCGGTGAGAGTTCGACGCCGAGGCCGAGCACTTCGATCGGCAGCACGAACACCGGGACGAGCTTCGCGATCGGAGAGACGTAGGAGACGTCACCGCGGCGGATCGCGGCGAAGAAGGCGATCAGCGCGAGCCCGCTGAGGGCCGCAATGCCGAGCATCAATCCGACCGATAGCAAGGGTTTCGTCCCGGGTAACCAGGCACCATCGTTGAGCAGGACGATGGGGAGGTAGATCGGAAACGCCAGCCCGTACGTGAGGACGACGAAGACGGGGGATGGGTACTGGCTAAAGTATCGCTTCAGCGCGTACAGATAGCACCCGAACAGCAAGGCAACGCCGAGCGAGAGGAGGATTCCGAGCGACACACATCAACTCTCGAACCGAGTAATAAGAGCGTCACGTTCCGTCGATCACTCAACGTGGAGACCTATCCGTGAAAATGTAGTTCATGGACCCCACGTCCGACGGAACGCTTTTTTTGCCTGCCACCTAGTGTACTGAAAGACCTGACCACCCGGGGGAGCATGGCGAACGTTATCGACGTCTCAGCGTCGGGGAAACCCGAAGCCGCGGTACTTACTGGCACCGCAAGCAGTAGCTTGCTCGGCGGCATCTATCTCCATACGCGGCCACTCGAGGAGTACCTCGGTGACGCGGAAAATCCCCACTACGTAGTCCGGAACAAGCATTCCGGCCTTCGCATCGAACACGGCCAATGGGATACCGAATCCACGCCGGCAGAGTCATCGGGCGACGGCAGCCCGCCGTCCGAAAAGCTGACACCGACGAGTCAGTACCAGGCACTGGCGGTCGTCACCGACGTTCGGCTCGTTTTCGTCGTCGGCCGTCCAGGCGGTGATCGGTCCACATCGGTGGCACTCTCCGAGGTCGACCTCGTTTCCGTCGAGGATGGGCTGCTGGGGAGCGAACTCTCGATCGTGACAGCGTCGGACGACAGATACGTCTTCCCGTGCCGCGGCGATCTGGATCCTGTCGAGGCATTCATCGACCAGGGTGCACAGGCCTGGACGCGAGCGTATTCGCTCCTCGATGCGGCACGCGAAGAACTCAGACGCGCCGAACGCGCCCTGGACGAGGCGGCCTTCGAGGCTGCTATCGACGAGATCGACGCGGCCGTCGGCGACATCGAGGATGCTCGACGGCGCATCGCGGAGTTCGGCGACGGCGCGGCAACCGCCCTGGAACCGGAGTCCAACGAACTCGCAGAGACAATCACAAAACGGCGGCGCGAGATCCGGGTCGAACAGGGTATTCACGCCCAGGAACGGGCACGATCCCACTGGGGAAACCGCGAGTACGAGCAGGCCCACGAAGACTACCGGCTCGCGATACGCGCACTGGAAAGCGCGCAGGATCTCGTTGCCACCAAAGGGATCGAGGACCGGCTCGACCGAATCGACGATGAACTCGAGGAGCTGGCAGATGCCCCACTTTCCTACGCGCGCACGATGGTCGAGGAGGCCCGTGCCAGCGACGACGACCGGACGGCCGCCCAGTGCTGGGCGGTCGCCATCGAACGGTATCGGGACGTGTACGCACTGGACTGGGCCAGGGAACGCGAGCGATTCAACGGCGATCCAGCTGCCATTCGCAACCGGATTCTGGATGCCCTGGATCGTCTCGTCGAACACCGTGTGAGCGCAGCCGAGGATCTCCTGGCGGACGTCTGGTGGCTTCGCGACAGCGGCGACGACACTGATGCCCACGCGAGATTGCTACAGACACGCGAGCAATTGGAGCACACCGCGGCGCTCGTGGACGAACTCTCCACTGCCGAGTACCCCGAACTGGTCGAGGTGCGTGACAGCGTCGCGGCCGAACTGTCGACCCTGTCCGTGGAGCACTCTTCGATTGACTCCTGACCAGCCGCGGTTCCCAGAGCGCTTATTTCGTTGGCGGTCGGCTCGTGAGTATGAAGTTTGGAATCATTAGTACGGCCGCTATTGCTACCGACTGGATGATCCCGGCGATCGCGAAGACCGACCACGAGGTCGTCGCGATCAGCTCACGAACCGAAGAGCGGGCGTCGGCGGTCGCCGACGAGTTCGATATTCCACGTGCCTACGGCAGTTACGAGGCCATGTTCGACGACGGGGAGGTCGACGCCGTCTACAACGCCCTTCCGAACAGCATGCACGCGGAGTGGACGGAACGGGCTGCTGACGCAGGGCTGGACATTCTCTGTGAAAAGCCACTGACGGTCGACGCGGCGGAAGCCGAGGCGCTCTTCGACTACTGTGAGGACGCTGGCGTCGACCTCATGGAGGCGTTCATGTACCAGTTCCACCCGCGAACGAAGCGAATGCGTGAGATCGTCGCCGAGGAGCTCGAAGACGTCCGCTGCGCCACGTCGACGTTCTCCTGGCGCATGCCGGACGGCGTCGAGGACGTCCGACTCGATCCCGCCCTCGCTGGTGGCGCCCTGATGGACGTGGGCTGTTACTGCGTGAGCGGGCTCCGCGGCGTGCTCGGCGAACCCGATCGCGTGTACGCCGAAACGGACGACAACCGCGATTCCGGTGTCGAAACCCAGTTGCTCGGCACGCTGGCGTACGAGGACGGCCCCACGGCCAACCTCGCCTGTGGGTTCGACATGGCGACCCAGCAGCGGATCAGGGTCGACGCCGCGAACGGCTGGGTCGAGGCGACGGAGTGTTTCAATCCAGGATTGGACAGTGTCTCCCTGCGGTACCGGATCGATGGCCGTGAAGCGACCGAGACGTTCGACAGCGTCGATCAGTACGCCCTCGAGGCCGACGCCTTCGCCGAGGCCGTCGAGAGCGGGTCACCCATGCCGGTCAGCCGCGAGGAGAGCGTCGCGAACATGAGGGCGATCGACGCATTCTACGAGAGCGTCGACAGCGTCGCGCCGGTCGAACTCCAGTAGGGAACCGCGGCAAGGAACGGGTCCAGTGCCGACTTTTTTCTCCGCAGCGCGTCACCAGCGACGTATGGAACCGAGTGACGTCGTCGAGGATTGGTTACACGACGAGACGCAGGTCCACGAAGACGGCCGGGTCGATCTCACGGTCGCGTCGATCGAGGAAATCGCCGAACCGGGGCGAATCGACTTCGGCGGTGGCGAACTCGACCCCGCCAGAACTGCGCCCCATCAACGCCACTTCCGCAATCCGGACGACGACTACCAGTGGTGGACGCTCGACAACGGCCAGTACCGTTGTTCGTTCAACGAAACCCTCGCCGCCGATGCGACGGTGCTGGTTCAGCCCCGGGCGGCGGTGCTCGAACGCGGCGCGACCCTGCCCACAGTCAGGACCGACGCGCTCGATCCGCTCCCGATTTCGGTGGGTGGCGCGGGCCTTCACCTGAAGGAAAACGCTCGCGTGGCGACCGTGGTCGCGGTCATCGAGTGATCGTCGACGGTCCCCGGCCGGTGGCTGGGGCGGGCCACGGGCGCCGCACGCGGTTCGACGTTCTTTTTACACGCGACCGATAGATTTCTCGTATGGCTGAATTCACCGTCGCCGTCTCGGATCCCGAGGACGGCGCGACCTACCGGGTCGACGTAGATGGACAGGACGCAAACCGCTTCATGGGCCGCGAGATTGGCGAGGAAGTCGACGGTGACGCCGTCGGCCTCGACGGGTTTACCCTGGAAGTGACCGGCGGCTCCGACAGCGCCGGCCGACCGATGCGTGGCGACGTTCGTGGCACGGAAGTCACCTCGATTCTGACCGACGGCGGTGTCGGCTTCAACCCCGAGCGCGACGGCGAGCGAAAGCGTATCACGGTCCGCGGTCGCGAGATTAGCGACGAGACGAGCCAGGTAAACGCCCGGATCACGGCCGGTGACGGCGACGTCGCGGACCTGTTGTCGGGCGACGACGAGTAATCGTCCCGTGGCCGACCGGATCGCGAGCGATCACGAGTCGATGATGACGTTCCGGGCACCGCTGGAGACCGTTGGCCGGACCGATCGTGTGAAGGTCGTTCTCCCGCCGGAACTCGACGTTGTGGTAGACGACGTGCTGGAGCTGATTCTCGACGGGACGAGCTACTTCGCCCTCGTGGAGTCGACGCTCGAGGCGGACTGCGTGCTGCGTCGAGCGACGGACAATCGACGACAGGCTCGCGAAGCCGATGGCGAGAACCGACTCGCCGCGTGGGTCGACGACGCGGACGTTCGCGTCGGGGGCACCGTCCACCTGGACGTGGTGACGCCGGGCCACGCCTACGGCCTGCGCACCCCGGGGACGCGCGTCGTGTACGAGGCGACGGACCCACCCGCGGACTCCCTGGCGGACATCGCCGCCGACCTCGACGGGGAGTAATCGACGCCGCCACTGGCGTCCCGACCCGTTTTTAAAAACTGATACTCGCGCGAAACGCTCATGCACCCGCCCGTGGTACCAATCCACAGCACAGCATGTCGGAGTCCGTCATCGCCGACTTCGTCGGCAGCTTCAACTCCGAGGTAACCACCCGGGACGAACCGGTACAGGGTCGCGTCGTCCTGAGTCAGCGACGCCTCGTACTCGCCGCGAGCGAGTCGGAGAAGCTGACGATTCCCCTCTCCTCGATTTTCGACATTTCGGTGGGCCACGTGCCGGACAACCTCGGTGACTTCTTCAAGTCGACCGTGACGGTCGCCTTCGACCGCGGCGAGAAACGCCTCGTTGCTGGCATCGAGGCGGATGACGACACTATCGACAAGTTCGCGTCGGTGCTTTTCAAGGCCGTGCTCAACGGCACCGAGGTGTCGATCACCGAACGCGCCCGCGTCGGTGGTCGCGTGACCGACGACGGATTCCACTCGGCCGCACTCGTCCTGCGACCCGGTGCGGTCGCCTTCCGCCACGGCGGCGGTGACCCCTTCGAGGTCGACCTCGGCACCGTCATCGAGTTCAAGCGAACGACCACGGACATCAACGGCCAGAAGCGGCCGGTGATCCGCTTCCGACACATGATGGACGGCACGGCCGTAACCACGCTCGTCGCGCTGTCGTCGCCGCGAAAAATGTCGATCCTGGGTCGATATCTCCGCCTCGAATACGGCAACGTCATGCAGGAGTTGAAAGATCTGGATCTGGGCCAGGACGAGGTCGAGGTGCTCGTCGCCATCTATTCGGCCGGCGACATGGCGGGTGTCCCACTCGCGTCGATTCTCGACCGGGAGGCAGCGGCCGTTTCGATGCTGCTCGAAGACCTCACCGAGGACGGCCTCGTCCAGGATGCAGCGGACGGTCCGTCGTTGACGCCGAAAGGCGAAATCGTCGCCAGTCGGCATCTGGAAGACGTCAACGGCTGAGACAGGAACACGACTGGGACCCACTGGTGGGACTCGGGCCGATGGCGTGGCCGAACGGTTTCCTCCCTACTGGTCCGACATCGCGTCACCGGCGATCGAACGACCCCGGGCTTTCAGCGCCACGTCGCGACGCGTTCGGACGCGTTCGAGAATCCCTCGTTCGACGAGGGAGTCGAAGACGTCCTCGACGGTGTCCACGTCCATGTCGACGAAGTCGGGAATCTCGAACGGCGACACGCCCGTGTACAGTGCCATGAGCACCTCCAGTTCCTTGCTTTCGAGTTCGACGTCGCTGTCGTCGGCGTCCTCACCGCGCGCGAGGAACGTCGAGAGTACCGACACCGCTTGCTTCGGTCCGGTGACGTGTGTCTGAACGCTCGCGTCCTCGACCGTGTGTTCGATTTCGACCACCGGGCGTTCGCTCCCCTGCACGTTTTTCGCGGTCTTGTTGACGGTGGCGACGTCGTCGACTTCGACTTCGACGAACGTTCCCGAGGATAGCGCGAGGTTGACCTGCATCTCCTCGACTTTCATTCGGCCCTTGTTCCACGTCGCGTCCTGGACGACGCCGCCCTTGACGGCCGGGTGCTTGACGAGCACTGGCCGCTGGTCAAGCACGGCCCCGAACAGTGCCGAGGCGAACGCGTCGTACTCCTGTGGTGCGAGCAGAGTCACGTCCGCACCGACCTGACAGGAGAGGTACGCCGAAACCTGGGCGATGGCCTGTGAAACGCCATCACGGCCCTTGATCGTACTGATCTTCGAGAGCGGGATCGTCCGCTTTCCCTCGTTACTCACCAGGACGATCCGTTTGTTCGAGAGGATGATGCGACCAGACAGCCAGGTGACGTCGTTTCGTTTGTGTCCGTCCTGGACGACTTTCACGAACTTTCCCTGGGTGTCCATCAGGGCACGTTCCTCGTCGCTCATGACCGCCCTCCGAGTTTCGAGATCGCCGAGAAGGCCCGTTCACGAAGCTTGTCGTGCTCAGTCTCGTCCAGGAGGACGTCGAGGGCGGTTCGCGAGCGTTCACCGCCGATTTTCCCCAGCGTGAAGATCGCCTGGGCACGGACGTCGACGTCGACCGACTCGTCCTTGATCAATGGCAACAGTCGCGCTTCGACCGTCTCGTCACCGACTTTCGCCAGGCTCGTGGCCGCGAACTGCCGGACCATTTCGTCGTCGGCCTCCAGCGCGCCGATCAGTGCATCGATCACTCGCTCGCGCTCTGCCTCGCCGGTCACCCGGCCAAGCAACCACGTCGTGTTCCGCTGTTGTTGGGGCTCCTTTGTCTCCTCCAGAATTTCGACGAGCGGAACGATCACGCTCCGATCCTCCATGGCTGATAGCTGGTCGACGACGGTTTCGCGGAGTTCGTGGCTCCGGTCGGTCGGGACGTTCGCCATCAGTTCGACCAGCGAATACACGGCGGTTCGTCGGACGGCGAGTGAGTCGTCGGTGAGCGATTCGACGAGGTACTCGACCGGTCGGTCGTTGTCGAAGTTCCCGAAGGCGCCGACCGCGACTCGGCGCACGCGTTCGTCTTCGTCCTCGTACAGCGGAAGCAGCGCCTGGAGGGCCTGCCGGCTTGCGATCACGCCGAGTGCTTCCGCCGCTTCCCGTCGAACCGTCGGGTTCGAGTCCGTGAGTCGGTCCGCGAGGGGCGTCGTCGCCCGTGGATCGTCGAGGCGACCACAGGCCCGTGCGGCCCGTGCCCGAACGCGTGGGTCCGGATCGTCGAACGCGTCGGTCAACGGATCGACCGCATCGGTCACCTCGAGCCGGCCGAGGGCGTTCGCCGCCGCCATCCGCAACGGGGCTGTCTCCGCGGTAAGCGCCCTCGTGAACGCTTTTGCCTTCTTCCAGTCGGCGCTCTCGGCATCGATGTCCATCCCCGACATCGAGATGACCAGTTGCTCGATTGCGTCGGTGCCCAGCGAGGCCAGGGAATCGATCGCCTCGGCGGTGACTGGCTCACTGTCACCATCCGCGGCCTCCACCAGGGCGGTGATCGCACTCTCTCGCTCGTCGTGACCTTCGAATCCGCCGAGTAACTCCGCTGCTCGCACGCGAACTTGCTCCTTGTCGCTTTCACGAAGCACGCGGACGAGTTCTTCGACGTCGCCCGCCCGTTCGAGTTCGTAGAGACTCATTCCACTGTGCGGTAGATTCGATGCCGCTTGTCGACCGGCTCGAACGCATCCCGACACTCCGTCGGCAACGTCTCAGTCATGCCGATCATGAGGTAGCCGCCGGTTCTGAGCGAATTCCTGATCGTTTCGAAGATCGGTACCTTGTAGTCAGCGTCGATGTAGATCAGCAGGTTTCGACAGCAGATCAGATCGTAGTCGTGTTTCGCCGGGCCACGAATCAGGTCGTGTCGTTCGAACTCCACCATGCGCTTGATCCGATTTTTCACGACGAAGTGGTCACCATCGCGGTCGACGTAGTCGGTGTATTCGTCGACGGGCGCCAGTTCGGATTCGATATCCGTGGTCGTCGAGGTCTCGTATTCGCCGCGCCTGGCGGCCGTGAGGATCTCTTCGTTGATGTCCGTCCCCAGAATGGAGAGGTGCCGAGCGTCGATCTCCGGGTCGTCCCTGGCAAGCATCGCCATCGAGTACGGCTCTCGACCGTCCGCACAGGGGGCGCTCCAGGCGCGGGCCGATCCCTCCGCCGTCAGCTCTCGCAGCACGGGTCGGAGGTTCTCCCAGGCGTCCGGGTTACGGAAGAAACCAGTGACGTTGATCGAGAGTGAATCGAGCAACGCGGCACATTCCTCGCCGTCCTCGGTCAGCAGGCGCTGGTAGGCACCGAAGGAGTCGATATCGGTCCGACGCATTCGGGCCGTAATCCGTCGCTTGAGGTACGCCTCGTTGTAAAATCCCGACTCGAAGTCCAGTTCGCGCTCGATGTATTCGAGCAACTCTTCGAACTGGACGTCTTCGGTGGTGCTCATAGCGTTACCACGTCCAGGATGTGGACGATATTCCCGTCACCGAGCACGGCGGTGCCGGAGAGTCCCTGGGTGCCGGACAGTATCCCTTCCAGCGGTTTCACGACGACTTCCTCCTGGCTCTTCACCGCATCACAGCGGAGGGCGACCTGGCGCTCGGAGGAGCGGACGCGGACGAGCATCGAGTCGCCGTTTTTCGTTTCGCCGGGCACTTCGAAGGTTGCACCGAGATCGATGACCGGATAGATTTCCTCGTTGTGGCGGACGACCTCTCGACCGTCGAGGGTCGTGACCTCGCCGGTTCGCGTGATCTCGTCGACGTTTTTCAGCGGCACGCCGTACTCCTCGTCGCCCACCTCGACGAACAGCACCTTCACGATCGCCATCGTCACCGGTAGTCGCAGGGTGACCGTCGTCCCGTGGCCCGGCGTCGAATCGACGTCCACCGTGCCGTCGAGTTGCGAGACGGTGTCGTGGACGACGTCCATCCCAACGCCACGACCGCTGGTTTCGGAAACCTCGTCGGCCGTCGAGAATCCGGGGTGGAAGATCAGGTCGTAGATCGCCGAATCCGGCATCGTCTCGAGCTCCTCGGACGAGCGGACGCCCTTCTCGGCGGCTTTCCGTCGGATGGCGTCGACGTCCAGGCCCGCGCCATCGTCTTCCACCTCGATGATGACGTGATCGCGTTCCCGCGAGGCGCGCAGTTCGAGCGACCCGGTCGGGTCCTTGCCGACCGCCTCGCGCTCCGCCGGTGGCTCGATCCCGTGATCCAGCGAGTTTCTGATGATGTGCATCAGCGGATCACTGATCTCGGTGAGGATGGTCCGGTCGAGTTCGATGTCTTCACCCACGATCTCGAAGTCGACGTCCTTGTCCAGTTCCCGGGAGAGGTCCCGCACCATCCGCGGGAACTTGCCGACCACGTTTTTCAGCGGAATCAACCGCATGTCCATTACCGTGTTCTGCAGGCTCGCGGTGATCTTGTCGAGTTCGTTGAGCGAGTCACCGGCCGTGTCGATGTTCCGGTCCTCGACGGCGCGCCGGAGTTTGATACGGCTCGTGACGAGCTGTTCGACGAGCCCGTGGAGGTCGTCGAGCTGGCCGACGTCGACGCGGACCGATTTGATTTCCTGCACCGCGCTCTGTTCCTCCACGACGTCGAGGGCATCTTCGGCGTCCTCGTCCGCAGCGTCTGTTTCACCGGATTCCACGACGGCGCCACCGTCCGCCTCGCCGCCTGCTGCCGAGGCCGCCGCCTCGACCGCCGCCGTGACGTCGCTGGTCGACACTCGTTCGACTTTCCCGATATCGTCGAGTGTCGCCTGGACGGTGGCTGGATCGGCCGCGTCGACGAAAACGTCGAAAGCCCCCTCGTAATCGCCGTCTTCGATCCGGTCGCGATCCGGGATCGAATCGATGAGCGTACACGCGCCTTCGATCGCCTCGATCGCGAGCATCGAATCCACGCCGGCCATGTCGGACTCCCCGATGTCGACCGTGGCCCGGACCACGCCCTCCGTGACCCTCTCCGGCTCGATATCGGGGAGGTCGCCGTTCGGACTCGGCCCGGTGTCACTGTTCGTCTCGTCTGTCGTTTCGCCGGCCGCTGCTGACGTCGCTGCTTCGTCGGCGTCGCCCCCGGCCCCACCCGCTTCGAGGGCTGCCCGCAACTCCGCGACGATGTCGTCCGTCTCGGCGTGTGCCTCCCCTTCGGCTTCGATCTGTCCGACGATCGTCTCGATCTCGTCCACGCCGGCGAACACCAGGTCCATGATCTCTGGCGTCACCGACATCTCCCCTTGCCGGATGGCGTCCAGCAGGTCTTCGATCGCATGCGCAAGGTTCGCCGCGTCCTCGAACCCCATCGCGCCGAAGTTCCCCTTCAGGGTGTGAGCGGTCCGGAAGATACGATCCATGGCCTCCGTATCTTCCGGGTCGGATTCCAGGTCCAACAGGGAATTGTTCAACTCGGTGATCGCTTCCTCACTCTCGCGGATGAAGGCGTCCAGGTACTCGTCGTTCATTCTGTCACCTCGGGTGCGATCGCTTCCAGGATCGCCGTTGGAATCTCATCGATCGGCCGTTCGACGTCGACGCAGCCGGTTTCAACCGCTCGTTTGGGCATGCCGTACACGGCCGACGTCGCCTCGTCCTGCGCGATCGTCCGTCCACCGGCACCCTTGATTTTCCGAATGCCGGTGGCACCGTCCTCGCCCATTCCCGTGAGAATCACGCCAACGATCGGTTCGTCCACGACCGTCGCCGCACTCTCCATCGTGACGTCGACGGAGGGCCGAACGGAGTTGACGGGTGGTGAGGCTTCCAGTGCCACGCGCAGTCGCCCCGCCCGGTAGTCGGTGACGACGAGATGGCTGTGGCCGGCCGCGATAAGCACCTCACCGCCACCGATTCGCTCCCCATCGGTCGCCTCTCGGACGTCGTAATCGCTTTTTGTATCGATTCTGCTCGCAAACCGGTTCGTGAACCCTTCCGGCATGTGCTGGACGACGAGAACCCGAAAGTCCGCCGCGACCGGCAACTCCGCGAGCAGTCGCTCGACCATCTTGGGACCGCCGGTCGACGAGCCGATGACGAGCGTCGGGTTCTCGGCGTAGGCCGCTGCGGGCCGGGTGGCGGTGGCCCCGCTCGCCGAGCGGGGTTCGACCGGGCCTTCGGGGTCGACCGCTGCGACCGAGCGAACCATCTCCACGAGCTGGTCCTCCAGTCGCCCCATCTCCATGGAGACCTCCCCGCCCGGTTTGGTGAAGAAGTCGACCGCTCCTGCGTCGAGTGCCTCGAACGTGACGTCGGCGTTTTCGTCCGTGTGGGCACTGAGCATCAAGATTGGCGTCGGCCGCTTGGCCATGATCTCCGCGACTGCTTCGATGCCGTTCATCTCCGGCATCTCGACGTCCATGGTCACGACGTCGGGCTCTTCTTCGAGGACGGCCGCCACGGCTTCACGGCCGTTCTTGGCTTCGGCGACGACGGAGACGCCACCGTCTTCGAGGTTATCACTGATGACGGTCCGCATGAAATGCGAGTCGTCGGCGACGACCGCACGCGGGCCGCTCATCGAACCCCCGAAATCGATAGAGAGAACGCGGTTGACTTTCGATACAGACGGGTTGCCATTACTGTGCTACATCCAGTGAGCGACCAAAATAAAGACTCCCCCCACGGAATCAATGTTGATAGTCCGGCAGGCAGGTTTATGGCCGCGAATCGTCACTGATTGAATCGAGAGCGACCATCGCATGTCCACCACGACGTCCCAGGTACTGGAGTTCGCGCTCGGCCAGGAGCAATACTGTGTCAGCATCGAGCACATAACGGAGATCGTCGACGTCGGTGAGGTGACCAATATCCCGAACGCGCCGCCGTACGTCGAGGGGATCATGGACCTGCGCGGGCGCACGACAGCGATCGTGGATCCGAAGTCGATCTTCGACATCGAGAAACGCGGCGATCCCCAGCGCATCGTCGTCTTCGACCCGGAGGTCGTCGCCGACGGGACGGCTGCCGGCTGGCTCGTCGACGAAGTCGAACAGGTCAGCAACGTTGCGGACGGTAGCGTCGATCATTCACCCGCCGGCCAGCACGATGGCGTCCGTGGCATCGTTCGACGCGAGGATGATTTCGTTATCTGGATCGATCCTGCGGTCGTCCACGCGCAGTGATCGGCCCCGCGGACGGGTAATGAGCGACGGCGGCTGCGGACGGACCGCAACCGGGCCGTTTGAACCGACAAACGGCGACGGAGCCGTGAACAAGCTTTTTTAACACTGCCAACGGATCACAACTAACTCTGACGCGGACCCTACAATGATCGAACTCACGAAAACGGGCATCGAGGGCCTGGATAACATACTGAATGGTGGTATCGTACGGAATTCGACGACCCTGGTGAGCGGAAATCCAGGAGCCGGCAAATCAATACTGGGCCTGCAGTTCGTCTACAACGGTGTCGAGCTGTACGACGAGCCCGGCATCTACCTCTCCTTCGAGGAAAACGAGTCCGATCTGCGCCAGGCGGCGGAGTCAATCGGATTCGAAAATTGGCAAGAACACGTCGACAACGGTGATATCAAGGTGTACGACAAGCGGAAGCTTCTCCGGGAGAACGATTTCTCCTCGTCCCTGGAGTTACTGCTCGAGGATCTGGAGGAGGATGAGTACGACCGACTCGTCCTCGATTCTCTCGCCATGTTCGAACTGTTCTTCGAGGACGAACACGAAAAGCGAACGTACCTCCTGAAGTTTACGGATATCCTCCGGGACAACGAGTTGACGACGCTGATGACGAACGAACAGAGCGCCGTCTTTCCCGATACGAACATCGGCCTCGAAAATTACCTCACCGACGGGAACATCTATCTGATCCAGACGCCGACGGAGAACGGCGTGAGTCGATACGTCTGGGTTGCGAAGATGCGGAAACAAAACATCGAGACCGACATCTATCCAATGGAAATCGCCCAGGGTGGGATCAAAGTACACGAAAGTGCCAGTGCGTTCTCGATGATGAGCGACGGAGACTCGCCGTTATAGCGTTCGATACCCATATTTTTTCCTGAGAATAGGCCCCTTGACACCGCTATCGCCCGTATTGCAACTACCCTCCTTCATATATTCGGCGACGATATCGACCAATATCATGGCCGATAGCTTTATGCACGACTCAATATGACAATTGATAACCGATGGCTTCAGTCGATATTCTCCAAACGCTGGGGAACAAATACAGCGCAGAGATCCTGGACGCCACCGACGATCCAGCCTCTGCACAGGAACTCAGCGAGGAACTGGGAATTCCTATTGCGACGTGTTACCGTCGGATCGACGAACTAACCGAGCACGACCTGCTCGAACTTCACGACAATATTCTGTCGGACGACCGCCGACGGATCAAAGTGTATCGGCGGAACGTCGACGAAGTGACGGTGGACTTCGACGGCGAGTTGAGCGTCCGGGTGGAGGAACGCTCTGAGGTCACCAACCGACTCGACGAGGCGTGGCGGACGCTTTCCGAGTCAGGATAAGGGCTCGGAATCGGTCCTGGGCGGAGAGATTGGGTGACGATTCGCCGTTTTTTCGTCGCGCCCGCGGGCGCTTTTTCTCCGGTTATCAGCAGGGATATTTTCGAGGGTGGATTTATTAGCAGGGTTCGGAAACCACTGTATAGTGCAAATGATCGAGCTCCTCTATGCGATCACTACTCTCGTCTTCGTGGTTGCTGGACTCACGATGGTCGGGATGGCAATGCGCGCGTACTTGCAGACCTCGCGGCGAGCGATGTTGCACCTCTCGTTGGGCTTTTCCCTCGCCGTCGCGGGAGCGGCGACGACGATGATCAGTGCATTCGCGATGGACTTTGACGGCACGCGTTCGCTGTTGTTCGTCAACAGTGGCTTGACGACGATCGGTTTCATCTTCGTGATGTACAGCTTGATCACGTACGACTGAACTCGCAATACTCACGATTCGATTGCGCCGTCGCCTCGACCCAGTTCTGGTCTGTATCCCTTTCTGGAATCTTGTCTTCTCGCGTACGCGTGAAAGCGCGCCATCGTTTTCACCATCGATAGAATCTACTCTCATCGGCTGCTGGGCGTTATCAGGACAGATATTTCGCGGAATACCCTTATTAGGGATAACCGGCGATTTGCTGTCAGCGTCCGCAGTGCACCGCACTCGGACCCACGCAATCATGTTCGACGACAGAAACGAAGACAACGAACGAGGCCAGGTCGGTATTGGTACCCTCATCGTGTTCATCGCGATGGTGCTGGTCGCCGCGATCGCCGCTGGCGTCCTGATCAATACGGCTGGCTTCCTTCAAAGTTCAGCGGAACAGACAGGAGAAGAGAGCCAAGAACAAGTGACGAACCGGCTGCAGGTACTCTCATCGACGGGTGAGAAAACAACCGGATCGGGCGATGCCGCGATCGGTGCCGTTAACATGACGACGACGAAGGCACCCGGTGCTGACGACATCGACCTCGAGGAAGTAACGATCCAATGGGTCGACGACAACGGCACGTACAACCTGATCTACGGCGAGACTGTAAACAGTGGCGCGGAGGATGCTGATGGTGTCTTCACTACCTCGGCGTTCAAGGACGCGGACGATTCCGCCCCGGTACTCAACAGTCCCGACGACAGGATCAATCTCAACATCCAATTGGATGGTGACTCGAGTACTAATGGCCCGGCATACCTGAGTGAAGGTGACACTGCGACGCTTCGCATTACAACCTCCTCGGGTACTGCTACCACCGAACGCCTGGTCGTCCCTGAATCGCTCAGTGGCACCACGGCGACCAACCTCTAAATCGGCTTCACTCCTTTCCTTTCATTCTTCGACCGGTTAGCTGCGGCACGCGAACCGGCGACGGAGTTATGGTCCTGAGCGGTCGTTGTAGGACCATGGCGCCGGGTGAGGACGAACAGGCGGAAGAGGGACCGGTACTCTCACCGGAGGAACTCGACATCGAGGACGACGAGCGGGTCGCAGAGATCGACGAGGGTCGCTTCGTCGTCTCGCCGGACGGCCCCCCAGAGACCAAGGATCACCTGGGAAACACCGCACCCGACGATACCCAACCACGAGACGCCCCTCCGCAAGAAGCATCAGCTCCGCGCCTCACCGAGCCCATGGTTCACGAGTGGTTGCGTGAACGACTCGGGGAGAGCGACGCACGATACGGCTTCGACGTGACGGCCAGTTTCGACGGGAGCGTCAGCCAGCAACGGATGGCCTCGAACGACATCATCACCGTCTTCGAGAGTCTCATGCTGTGGTACGCCCGCCAGGTCGACGGCGATACGCCCGTCGAAGAAGTGCTGGGGATTCTGCTCATGGAGTCGAACGTTCCCGTGCGATATCCCGCGAGTAGCCTAGAGGCACTCGTCGAGGCGACTAATCTGGATTCACAGGACACCATCGCCGAGCTCCTCGCGATCGTCGAGGACGAGGACGGCGTGCGGCTGTAACGCCGCGATGCGAAACACGACCACGAACGACGCGTCCGCGGTGTTTAGATATCAGATAGATGGTGTACCGCTATCTATCTGATCTCTGTATCCTCTCGAATCGACAGGTGCGGCTCCTCGCGGTCGGCGTCCAGATCGCTCCTCCGGCGGCAGGATACCGTTATCCGATTACCGTCCCTGAGAATCCGCCGAATCATTTATCGGCTGGCACCGCACTTGTCCGACAACATGGAGCGGTCGGACTGGCTTACTGCCGTCGTCGTGATTCTCGTCGCCGTGCTGCTGCTTGGCTCCGGCCCACTCGCAGGCGGGCTCCTCCAGCCGAGTGGGACGCCGACGACGCTTGGCGACGGCGACGTCGAGGTCGGGGTTGTCGACGTCTCGACGACGGAGTTCGTCCTCACCCCTGGACGGTTTGGGACGGCTGTCACGTACCTTCGTGTCCCAGATGCAGCGGTGCAACTGGCGTCGGTCACTGACCGTCCACGACTCGTGTACCGGGTGCAGGTACCAGCGCTCGGCGTCGATCGCACGGTCAGTACAGTCGTCACTGATCGCGGTCAGCACCGACTCCACCTCCGTGCGCAGGCACTCGAACCCGGAACGGTCGAAGAGGACGAGTACACCGGGACGGTCCGCGTCCGCGTGCAGAGTTTTAGCACGGACCGCACCTTGTATCGCCAGGACGTTACCATCGAGGTGAAACGGTGAAGCTCGAACGCGCGCGGCAGAACCTCCAGTGGCCGTCCATCGAGCGGGTTGGGCGCGCGCTCTTCGGCGATCGGATCGGCCTGCTCCTCTGGGTTGGGCTGGTCCTCACCTTCGCCGGCTTCTGGCGGGTCGGCTTTTTCTTGACGGATAGCTACACGGTCGCCAACACGCTGGTGAACGTCGCTGACGGTCACCTGGCGATTACGAACGTGCAGTACTCGCTGACGCTTGGCACCCAGCCCGGGTTGCACCAGTACGAGGGGGTTTTGTACGGCCGGAATTACGGCCAGGCATTTCTCGCCCTGCCGGTGCTCTGGCTGCTAGACGCCGGGGCCATGGTGGCCGCCCCACGATTCTTGCTCCTCGGTGGCTGGACGCTCGGTCTGTTGCTCTTTACCCGGCAACTCGGGATCCTTTTGGACCGACGTGATACGTTCGCCATCGTCGGTGGGATCGCCGCGGTGGCTAGCCTCGTGATCGGCGCGAGCGTCGCCACACCGATCGACGACGGCAATCTCGCACTCCTCGCCTTGCAGTTGAGTACGATCCTGGTCGCCGCCTGTGGTGGCCTCCTCGTCTATCGACTCGTTGACCTCTTCGAGAACGGATCGATTGCGATCGCCGCGGGCGTCGCCGCGGGCCTCGCGACGCCGATCGGCTTCTGGGCCAGCTTGCCGAAACGGCACGTCATCGTCGCCGTGTTGATGATCGGTGCGGTGTACTGTTTCGCTCGAAGTCGGAAGACCGGAGACCGACGGTTCCGGGCTGTTGCCTACGCTTTTGCTGGACTGGTCGCATGGGTTCACGCCTTCGAGGGATTTTTTCTCGTTGCAACCATCGCCAGCGTCGACCTCGCGACCGCACGGACGAACGGCTGGCGGGAACTGGCCGTCGTCGGGCTCGTCTTGCTGTTGGCACTCTCACCGGCCTTTGCGACAAACGCAGCGATTTCGGGCAATCCGATGCAACCCCCGCGACTCCTGCCGGGCGTCGGCGTCGGGGACGTCGAGTTTTCGCCACAGGGCGAACTCCGAAGCGGCGACGCCCGCAGCGACGTTCGAACCAGTGGCGGGGGTGAGATTCTCGGTGGTGACGCTGGGGGTGGGGACGGTGAAAGCAAAAGCGGTGAGGCTGGTGGTGCCAATGGTGGATCTGCAAACGACGGGTCTGGCGGCAGCCAAGAAAACCACGGACCGGGCATCGTTGCCTGGCTCGTGGGTTCACTCGCTGGCCTTGCAGCCGCACTCATTGGGCTCCTTCCACAGCCACCGGACACCGTGATGGTGATTCTCGGGTTCGTGATCTCGAACGTGACGGATGGCATTGCCGTCCTCGGCCAGTCCGAACGGCTGGGACACATCTTCGTCCGCAGTGGCTACATTCATGGCGTGGATTACGCCGTCAACCAGTTCGAGGCGATCGAACTGACGGTCCTCGAAAGTATGCCACTGCTCGGTGCGCTGGCTGCAGTGCCGGTCCTGGCTGGCCGCGCAATTCGTCGCCGCGGTCGGTCGGCCTTGCAGTGGCCGCGGGCACTGGCCCCTGCCCGCCAGACGGATCTTTTGATTGCAACGCTCGCCATCGTGTTCACCGTCATCTACCTCTCGCGACTGCCAGTGTACAGTATGTTGACTGTTCGCTACCTGACGCCCATCTACTTGCTCGGGTTGTACGGGGTCGTCCGGCTCACACCGGTCGGTGATTGCGTTGCACTCGCGCCACGCGTGCTTGGGCTCGGATACGCGGCGACGGTTGGCCTCGGAACGATTGGGTTTCTCGCCGCCGTCTTCCTCCTCGAACCGGCCCTCGGTGAAGCAGTCCAGCTACACGCGATCGTGAATCTGAGCGCCGCCGGTGCACTCGCGCTCGTCGTGATTGCACGGACGCTCGTGCCCGATCGTATCCGTCCGTCCTGGCTCGCCGGGACACTCGCCGTCGCGGCGGGATTGACGACCGTCTACCTGTTGTTCGCTGCCATCGTGTATTTCACGTATGGAAACTTCGCCTTCGATGGCGTTCGAGTGATCGCCGACATGCTGGCTACGTCCGTCTGATTTCTCGAGACGTCCCTGCAACCAATTCCAATATCAGTGCCGATAATCTTGAGCGAGGCTTTATTGGAGTGTTTCCGGTAGCGTTGAGAAGATAGGTATGCCAGACGTACTGATCGCAGACGACTCGGAGTTCATGCGGAATCTCCTTCGAGAGATTCTCGAGGAAGACCACAACATCGTCGGTGAGGTCGAGAACGGCGTGGAGGCCGTCGAAGTGTACAAAGAACAGCATCCGGATCTGGTGATGATGGACATCGTCATGCCCATCCGGGACGGTATCGACGCGACCGACGAAATCAAATCGAGTAATCCCGACGCGAACGTCATCATGTGTACCAGCGTGGGACAGGAGGAAAAGATGAAAGAGGCCGTCAGGGCGGGTGCCGACGGCTACATCACCAAACCCTTCCAGAAACCGAGCGTGATGGAAGCGATCAAGGACGTCGTTCCATCCTGAGATGAAAGTCGATATCGAGTCACTGGGCACGTTCAACAAACTCGCCCACGAGGGCGCTGAAGCAGCGACTGCGTCGCTCACGCAGATGACGGGGATCGACGCCACGGTGGACGTGACCAAGATCACGCTGGTCAACCGCGAGGAAGTGGGCGAGGAACTCGAAGGACGGAACTTCGCGGGCGTACAGTTCGGGTTCGCCGGCGCGCTCGAAGGCGAGACGGTCCTGCTATTTGACGCCGAATCCGTCGGTACCATCACCGACGCACTGATGCCAGGGATGGACGAATCAATGGCCGAGAGCGGCGTCAAGGAGATCGGCAACATCATGATGAGCGGTTTCATCGACGGGTGGGCCGACTACCTCGAAGCCACGATCGATCACTCGCCGCCAGCGTACATCGAAGGTGCGGGCAGTAGTGTCATCCCGGAACCACCGACCGACGCCGAGTACGATCAGGCGTTCGTCTTCAAATCCGAGATCGAGTGGGTCGGCGAATCCGTCAACTTTTACATTTACATGTTGCCGGAGTACGATCCACTCGCCGGTCTGATGGCCGATCACGCGGCCAATCAAGACGACGCGATCCCCATCGACAAACTGGGCGTATTCAATCAGATGACGACCCAGGGGACCGAGAAGGCCGCGGACAACGTGGAGATGATGACCGGCATTCCGACGGAATCGGAGGTGAGCCGGATTAGTTTCGCGCCGATCGAAGACGTGCCAAAGCAGATCGGTGACGACACGTACGTGGGCACGGTGGTGGAATTCACGGGCGTCCCCAGCGGTTTTCTCATGGTGCTGTTCGACGAGCAGTCCGCCGTCAACGTCGCGGAGGCGTTGATGCCGACCGAATCTCCTGGCGAGGGGTTGACCGACCAGCACAAATCGGCCATCGAGGAACTGGGCAACATCATGACGAGTGGCTTCGTCGATGGCTGGGCGAACGTCCTCCAGACGTCCGTCGAGCACACGCCACCGAAACTGGTCCACGACATGGGCCGATCGATCATGGATCCCCTCGCAGCCCAGGTCGGCCAGCATCAGGAGCACGCGTTCATCATCGACTCCGAGATGAAGACCGATGAGATCGACTTCCGGAGCGAAATTCACGCCCTCCCGAACGAACAGGAGCTGCGGCAGGCGCTCGAAGACCTAAGAGTCGATCGAGCAGACGAGACCGACGCCGACGTCGAGAAAATATTCGAGCAATGAAAGTATACGACGGGAGCCAGTCCGGTCAGACAACGCAGGCCAAACCCGAGCGGGTGAAGGTCGGCATCGCCGAGTACGAGGTGACGACCGACGGCGCTGCCCTGACGACCAGTGGGCTTGGCTCCTGTATTGGCGTGGCACTCCACGACCCGCAGGCCAACGCGGCCGGTCTCGTCCACGTCATGCTCCCGAACGCGGAGGGAAAGGAAGGCAGCCGTGCGAAGTTCGCGGATACCGGGGTCGAAGCGCTCGTAGAAGCGATGGAAGCGGCCGGCGCGAACCGCTCGTCCATGGTCGCGAAGTTGGCCGGGGGCAGCGACATGCTCGACTTCTCGGCCAACGGCGCCACGATCGGCTCCCGAAATGCGACCCAAGTCAAGGAGACGCTGGAGTCGTTCTCCATCCCGATCGAGGGTGAGGACGTCGGTGGCGATCACGGTCGATCACTGCGCCTCGAATCGGTGACCGGTGACCTCGTGATCAAATCGGCGAACCGCGAGGAGAACCGAATTTAAATCCTGAGAACGGAATGCCGGTCCAGTCACGGATTTGAAACCGCGACTCCGGGATTATCAGCCCGGATATTCTCGTGCTCCATTCGTTTACGACCGTTTCGATCGTTCGCAGCTATCAGTTGTGATACTTTTAACGGAATGTTCAAGGGGACCAACGGGAATGTAAATGGACGATGAGTGGTCTCGGCCCCATCCCGCCACTGCAGACGCTGGGCATCGGTATTGCCGATGCCGCGCTGATCGCAGTGGTCCTCACCGGCGGCCTGGTGGGCATGAGCATTCGCAACATGTTCGACTCGATCCTCTCCGACGACGGGGAGCCAGCGGACGTGGACGCGAGTGACACGACGACCCAGCAGGCCGACGGGGAGGAGGCGGGCATGGCGGACGGCGGTTTGATGGCCGAGGAGGGCGGAGACTTCGGTGAACTCGGGGGGATGGACGACGAGGGCGGCGACGACGCCTTCGGCGACGACGAATTCGGTGAGATGGACGACGCCGGCGCCGGAAGCGAAGAACTCGAACATCGCCTCGACGAACTGGAAAACGAAGTCGGCAGCCTCTCTTCGACGGTCAACACCGTCAGGACGGAAAACGAACAGATCAGTGAATCAGTCGAGGACGTGGAGGAGAACGTCCGCAAACTCCTCGACATCTACGAGATGGTCACCCGCGGCGTCAATCCATTCGCCGACGACATCGAATCCGGCATGGGCGGTGGCATGGGCGAAGGGGGCTCCTTCGGCCTCTTCGACAACGACGATGGCGGCGGTGGCAATGAGGAGAGCCTCGACCAGGATATCGCAGACGCCGACGCCGAGGGCTTCTTCGACGAGGATCTCGTCGACGATGGTGACGACGACATGGACAGTATGGACGACATGGATGGTGGCGAGGATATGTTTGGTGACGACGCAGCAGCGACCGACGACGATAGCCTCGATGACGACTTTGAGGACGACTTCGACGACGACTTCGGAGACGATTTCGACGACGGCGGCGCTGACGGCGGGGCAGATGGCGGCGGTGACGGTGACGCCGGAAAATCCTTCCAGGAATTGAAAGACGAGTACGATTCCGGAGACGCAGAGTGGGCCGAGGGCGAAGCGCCACCGGAGGCTGGTGACGGCCCGAACGACGCGGCCACTGCCGAGACGTCTGCCGCCGAAGAGTCGGCGGAACCGGCCGACCCAGCTCCATCGACCGACGAAGGGGGATCGGAGCCGGACCTCGGCGACGACGAGTTGTTCGACGAAGTCATCGAGGAACCGGCCGATGGGACCGACCCGGAACCGGCCGATGTCGACGCTGAAGCCAACGCGACACCGCCAGAGCCCGAGCCGGAACCGGCCGTCGGGGGGACCGAATCGGCGACGCAGGAACCAGTCGATGACGACGCGGGGGCAACCGAGCCTGCCGCGCAGCCGTCGCACGATACGCCTGATGAGACCGGGGGCTCAGTTGCGGCAGACGAGCCGACGGCGGGAACGAGTGAGCCGACAGCCGCCGGGTCGAACGCGAGCGGCGCGGGGAAACCCTACCTGGCGGAACTCCCCGGCGGCTTCACCAGTGATCTGATCGTCGTCGAGTGGCTCGAATTTCTGACGGAACGATCGAGCTATCGCGCCACGGACGAAGCGATCCAGTATTACGAGCGGATCGAATGGATCTCGCCGGCCGTCGCGGCGGAACTGCGGGAGTATCTCCGTGGCTTCGATTCGGTGACCGGTGAGGACGGTTCGCTCACCATCGACGATCACACGCAGAGTTTGCAGTACATCAGCCAGTTGGACGGCGGTGGTGGCACCGGCAGCATGGCGCTGTCGAAACTGGTTGGCGGGGGTGGTGGCAATGGGCTTCAGCGTTAGCGGCTCAGCGGCCATCATCTTCGCCGCGATGTTCATCGGGTTCGGGATGTTCTACACCGCGACCTCGAACGGGTTCGAGCAGGTGACGGACGCCCAGCAGGACCAGACCGATCGGGAACTCACCCGCCAGAACACCGCCATGAGCATTCACTCGGCGACCTGGGACACCCAAACTTCCACCTTGACCGTCGTCGCGAACAACACCGGCGCCACGGCCCTGTCGCTCCCAGAGATCGATTTACTGGTGGATAACGTCTACATTAGTGAGTATACGACCAGTGTGGAGGGAGATGCGACGACGGACCTCTGGGTCCCTGGCGAGAGCGTGACCATCACTGTCGATTCACTCGACGCGGCGCCGACCCAGGTCAAACTCGTCACCGGGCCCGCGGTGGCTGACACGGAGGCAGTCAACTAGCCATGGCGAGCGTGTCCGTTTCACACATGATCATCTTCATCGCGAGCATCGTCGTCGCGGCCGGCGTCGCCGGGGTCTTTACCGACAGCGTCGGTCAGCTTAGCGAGGCGGTCAGCGAGCAGGGGGGTGACATCGCCTCGGACGTGCGCAGTGACGTCGAGATCATCTCCGACAGCGGGAGCGGTGCAGTGTACAACGCGACGGAGGAGCGAATCCGACTGCACGTGAAAAACACTGGTTCTGAACGCTTACCGCCAGAGGCCGATCAGATCGACGTCTTCGTCGACGGCCGGTACGAGGTCGACGTCCAGGCGACGCTCCTGGGTGGTGGCGACCGCTGGGCGCCCGGCGAGGTCGTCCGCCTGGATATCACGGAGGCGCTGAGCCCCGGTGATCATCGTGTCAAGATCATCGTCAACAGCGACGAGGAGGTGTTTGAGTTCCGCTCATGAGTGTTTCACGCAACGAACTGTATTCGCTTGGCCTGGGGGATCACGACCGGTTGAACAAGGAACTGGGTGGGGGCATTCCACCCGGCAGTATCATCCTCGTCGAAGGTGATTACGGTGCAGGCAAATCCGCCATCAGCCAGCGGTTCACCTACGGGCTGTGCGAGGAGGGCCACGAGGTCACCTACCTCTCGACTGAGTTGACCGTCGGCAGCTTCCTCGATCAGATGCATTCGTTGTCCTACGATTCCGTGGATCACATCCTCAACGAAGAGTTGCTCTTTCTCCACGCCGACGTGAGCGACGGCAACACGTTCTCCGGTGAGGAGGCCGGGGATCGAAAACAGTTGCTCAAACGGCTGATGGAGGCCGAAGTGATGTGGGAGGCGGACGTCATCATCATCGACACGTTCGACGCTATCTTGCGAAACGACCCCAAATTCGAGGCACTCGTCCGCCAGAACGACGAACGTCAGGCCGCACTGGAAATCATCTCCTTTTTCAGGGACGTGATTTCCCGTGGCCAGTGCATCATGCTCACCGTCGACCCGTCCACGCTCGACGAGGAAGCCATCGGTCCGTTCCGCGCGATCGCGGACGTCTTCCTCGAACTGGAGATGGTCGAAGTCGGGAACGACACGCGGCGCCAGATCAGCGTGCTTCGGTTCGCCGGGATGGGCGAGCAGGTGGGCGATTCGATCGGGTACTCCGTCCGCTCGGGGACCGGCATCGTCATCGAATCACGGAGTGTTGCCTGATGCAGGCGACGGGAGGTCACCAATGACCGAGCACGGCCGGCCACAGCCGTCGGACGAACTCCGCCAACTCGCGTCGCGACGGCCGCATCTGCGCGACCACCTCAAGAAATTCAAGCAGATTACGGGCGAATTCCCCACGCTTATCGATGAGGCCGACGGTGATTTCGAGTCCCAACGGCCGAACGTGCTCTACCCGGTCGGTGGGCCGATTTTCTGTCACATCTACGGCGACCTCGGCCAGACGACGAAGTACTACGCGATAGAGCCGGAACTGGACGGCGAGGAGTGGGAAGTGTTCCAAAACGTCCGCTCACGCCTGCTAAAACGCTCCGTGAACAAACCGGCCCCCGAGAACGAGACCCAGTACGACGACCGGATCGAGGAGCTCCTCCAGGAGACGACGACCGTCCGCGAGGACGCCTCGGCGGACGGCGTGATCACCAAGCTCCGGAACGCGACGAAAGTCGGCGACATCGAGGTCTCCAAACAGACCTACGAGAACATCCTCTACCGGCTGAATCGCGACATCGTCGGCCTCGGCCCGCTGGAGCCGGTGATGCGTGACCCGGCGAACGAGGACATTCACGTCATCGGGCGAACGGAGTGTCACGTCGATCACTCCGTCTACGGGATGCTCGAAACCACGGTCGAGTGGGAGTCCAAGGAGTCCTTCGACCAGTGGCTCCGCAACATGGGTGAACGGATCGGGGATCCGGTGTCGGACTCCGACCCAATCGTCGACTCGACGCTGCCGGATGGCTCGCGTCTCAACCTGATCTACTCCGACGACGTCTCGCTCAAAGGGCCCTCGCTGACGATTCGGCAGGGTGAGGAGACGCCGCTATCGATCTTCCAGATTACCAAGTGGGGCACGCTGTCACCGGAACTCTCGGCGTACCTCTGGCTCTGTCTGGAGAACGAACAGACCGTCTTCGTCGTCGGTGAGACCGCATCAGGCAAGACGACGACGTTGAACTCCGTGTTCGCGTTCATCCCCCGGGACGCGAAGATCTACACTGCGGAGGACACCGCGGAGGTCATTCCGCCACACAAGACCTGGCAGCAGCTTCTCACCCGTGAGGGCGAGGACGAAGGAACCTCCGTCGACATGTTCGACCTGGTCGCTGCGGCACTGCGTTCCCGTCCCGACTACATCATCCTCGGTGAGGTGCGTGGGGCCGAGGGTCGCATGGCGTTCCAGGCTGCCCAGACCGGTCACCCGGTTATGCTGACCTTCCACGCGAGCGACATCGTCTCGATGATCCAGCGCTTTACCAGCGAACCGATCAACGTCCCCGAGACGTTCATGGGCGTCGCCGACGTCGCGCTGTTCCAGAACCGGGTGAAGCAGGGCGACGACGTCCTGCGTCGGGTCACGTCCGTCCAGGAGATCGAGGGCTACTCGAAGGAGATGGGTGGGGTCGTCACCCGGCAGGCGTTTTACTGGGATCCCGTCGAGGACGAAATCGTCTTCCAGGGGATGAACAACTCCTACGTGCTCGAAGAACAGATCGCAACACTACTGGGCTACGAGGATACTCGGAAAATCTACGACGACCTACAGTTTCGCTCGAACCTGATCGAACGGGCGATCCAGGAGAACATCCTCGGCTACCACGAGGTCAACGAGTTCATCCAGGACTTCCAGCGCGACGGCGTGGAGGGACTGCCCTTCACGATCGCCAGGCCCGACTGATGCACTATCGATCCACTGGAGCCTACTGATGGCACAGAGTAACCCTGATTCCGGCATCCAGTTGACGATCAGCGAGACGATTCAGTCGCTTCTGGATTCCTACCAGAAGATGCAGATCCCGATCCAGCGGTATCTGTTTTTCATCCTGGTGCCCTCGGTGGCGTTTTTCCTGTTTTCGATCCTCGCGGCGATCCTCCTCGACGTGCCACTGTTCATCAAACTCCCCATCCCCCTCCTGGGCTTTCTGGGGATGATGACCGCGATTTTTTACCCGAAAGTACTGCTCTCCCAGCGAAAACACCAGCTGAACAATCGCTTTCACCTGATGATCACGCACATGACGGTGTTGGCGACGACGAAAATCGACCGGATGGAAGTGTTTCGCACGCTCGCCAACGAAGACGAGTACGGTGCCCTGGCCGACGAGATGTATCGCATCGTCCAGCTGGTCGACACCTGGAACCAGAGCCTTGACGACGCCTGTCGCCGGCGTGCGAAGGAAGTACCATCCGACACCGTCGCCGACTTTTTCGACCGGCTGGCCTACACCCTCGGCGCCGGCCAGTCCCTGGAGGATTATCTCCTCTCCGAGCAAGAACAGATCATCCAGCAGTACGAGACCGTCTACGAGGGGACGCTTGATACCCTCGAGGTCATGAAAGATCTCTATCTGTCGATGATCCTCTCGATGACGTTCGCGCTCGTGTTCGCGGTCGTGCTGCCGGTGTTGACCGGGACGGATCCGACGCTGACGGTCAGTGCCGTCATCGTGATGTTCGCGTTCGTCCAGACCGGGTTTTACCTGGCGATCCGTTCCATCGCACCCTATGATCCGCTCTGGTACCACCCCGAGGAGTTCCACTCGGACGTCCAACAGCGTCTCGACAGGGGGATGTACGTCGGGATGGGGCTGACCGGCGTTCTGACCTTCATTTCCTTCGGCGGCATGATGGGCATCTCTCCGATCACCCTGGAGACGGTGCTCTTTTTCGTCGACGGGATGCCACTGGCGTACTACGCCGTCGTCCCGATCACCCCGCTGATCATCCCCGGGATTCTCTACCGGCGGGAAGAACAGCGCATCAAGGCACGAGACGACGAGTATCCCAGTTTCATTCGCGCACTCGGTGCGACCGAGGGGGCGAAACAGTCGACGACCTCACAGGTGCTGAGCACCCTTCGAAACAAGGACTTCGGCCCGCTGACCGCGAACGTCGACGACCTGTACAAACGACTCAACATGCGGATCGAACCCTCCGCCGCGTGGCGCCACTTCACTGCGGACTGTCGATCCTACCTCATCCAGACCTTCTCGGAGATGTACCTCATCGGTCGCGGGATGGGTGGCTCACCGAAACAGCTGGGTGAGTTGATCGGCGAGAACATGAACGAGGTGTTGCAGTTGCGCCACCAGCGAAACCAGGCGACCACGACGATGATCGGGTTGCTCTACGGGATCACGGCGGCCTCGACCTTCGCTTTCTTCATCGGCCTGCAGGTCGTCAGTATTCTCGCCAACATGAGCCTCGGCCTCGAAGCCAGCCAGAACTTCGATCCGGGTACCCTGATCAACACCCAGGTGTACAACATTCCGCTGATCGAGTTCCTACTCATCGCCGTCATCCTGCTTTCGGCCATGCTTTCCGCGCTGATGATCCGGACGATCGACGGCGGACACAAGGCCAACTCCTACATGCACTTCGTGATCCTCGCGTGGGTCGGGGCGTTCATTTCGGTCCTGACGAAGACCATGGTTTCGTCGTTCCTCTCGATCTGAGCGACCGCGTCCACTCGTTCCTGGCACCGTTCCCGACGAAAGAATCCACGCTTGGTCGACACCGCGGCGGCCCACACCACGAACCACAAAGCTCACGGGCGCCAGTCAACAGGAGTTGTACAATGGACCTCGATCGATTGAAGGGGATCTTTCTGGGGAGTACACTCAGGATCCTCGGCACGGTAATTCTCGGCGTCGTCCTCCTCGTTGCGGTTGGCTTTCTCGTCGGTGTATTCGGTATTCCGAGCGTCGAGGCCGTAGAGAACCGCTTCGGCGGCGTCAATGAAACCACGACGGTGATCGAAACCGACGTCGTCGTCAACAACCCGAACCCCATCGGGTTGAAACTCGGCGGGTCGACCCTCAATTACGCCGTCGCGATGAACGACATCGAGATGGCGGCGGGAAGCTACGGTCCCGTCGGCGTGGGTGCTGGAAACTCGACGATGAACTTCACGAGCTACATGGACAACACCCGCATTCCGGACTGGTGGGTGAGCCACGTCCGTAACGGCGAGTACACCAGCGTCACCGTCGATGCGACGGTCCAGGCCTCGATCTTGCCGATGTCAGTCGCCGCCCCCGAAATCCAGCAAGACGTCAACACGGACATCACGGCGGCGTTCAACACGACCGAGACGCGACCGATCGACGCGAACCAGCCGTTCGTCTCCGACCCGGTGCTCTATCTCAACGAGACGAGTGGGAACTGGGGTGAGGTCACGGCCCAGGCAACCGACGTGGAGATGACCTTCACCGTCTACAATCCCAAGTCCTACCCGATCAGTGCCTCCGAAATCGGGTACGACATGTCGATGAACAGTATCGCCATCGGCGAGGGTGCAACGGCGTCGAGCGTCACGATCCCACCCGGCGAAACCCGGGACATCGAGACGACGACCACGATCAGAAACGAGCGCCTCGACGACTGGTGGGTGACCCACCTGGAGCGAAACCAGCGGACGAACCTCACCATCGACTTCTACGCGCGCTTTGACTTCTCCGAGCTCGGTGGCGGCACGATCCAGATCCCGCTCGATACGATGGAGAGTCAGTTCGAGACGGACATCTTCGGCACCAAGGAGCAGACCGACACCGGCAACGGCGGGACTGGGAACGAGACGAGCACGCGGACGGGAACTGACACGGCGACACCGACGGAGGGGAGCGCGACTGCGACGCCAACTGACGACGGCGGACTCGTCGACGGTACAGCGACCCAGACGGACGAGCCGACGTCCACCGAGGGATCGACGCCGACACCGACGGCGACCGAAACTGACGACGGCCTGCTCGGCTAAGCGGTCGATCATCGGGCTTTTCACGCCGTCGGCGCACGTCTACTGCATGAACAAGTACGAGGAGTTTCTGGCCGGCGAGCGCCACGGTGACGTCACAATCTTCCTGCACGCGGACGCGAACGCGGAGCTCGAGGACCTCGCTGCCGCGGGGATCGAAACCGACGATGGCGCGTTCATCGTGATCGACGGCGAACAGGGGCGGTCCGTCTTCCAGACGGCCACGGGCCGGGATCCCGTGGGTCTGGCGAGCGAGGCCCGTGAGAACGAAAGCCACGTCGAGGCCGACCTGACCGGCGGGGAGTGTCCGTCCGACGAGGACGAATCCAGCGACCACTTTTCCAAGTACATCTTCGCGTTCTCGGAAGCCCAGAACGAGGCCGTCGATGGAATCTACGCCGAGGGCGACGTGATGCACGCCTACGTCGTCTGTAACTGTGGCACCACCTACGCCGACAAGTGGCTGCTCGACGAGCGCGACGCCTGATTCTACCGATCGAAGCCAATGCTCCACTCGCTGAACGCTTACCGCTCGGTGTCGACGCCCTCGTCGGTCTCCTCGGGTAACCGGCGAAACGCGTCGACGATTGCCTGCTTTGCAACCGCGCCGCGGGTCGTCCAATGGTGAGCGTAATCCAGCATATCCTCGTAGATATCGGGCTTGCAGCCCGCGGCCCGCGGGTGGCCGCCACCGTTGACCTGGCGGGCGACCTCGTGTGCGCGCTCGAAGGTTTCCGTGCCGCGGATCGACGCGGAGCCGGCCGGTTTGACGATGACGGCGGCGTCGGCGCCCTGCTCGCGGAGCGCTTCGGCGACCTCGTTCTGTGAACAGCGGCCGTAGGTCACGCCGACGGTCCACTCGCCGACTTCGCGCAACTCGGCGCGCTCGACGGCCTTCTCGATGAGCGCTTCCTTCTCGATACGTTTCTCCGCGAGGAAATCGTGGGTTTCCGGCGTCAAGTCCGGGCCGTTCTCGGTAATCGCCGCGATGTACTCCTCTGGCTCGACCCAGTAGGAGAGGTCGGCCAGGTCGTCGCTGCGCTGATCCTCGCGGATCCAGAGGTCGTGATCGCGCGTGACCGCGGCGAGTTCGGCGAACTGCTCGGGAAAGTCGTGGTCGAGTTCCGCCAGGACGACGTCCGCGGTACAGACCTCGTCGCTGTCGCCGACGGCGCGTTCGACGCCGGCATCGTCGACAATGTCGCCCAGGTTCGACTCCCACTGGTGGTGGTCGTACCAGTGGACGGCGGCGACGTGCTCGGTGAGATCATCCAGCGCGGCGAGATCGCCCTGACTGTCCGGACAGAGGTCACAGACGATGATCGTCGCCGTCGGTTCGGCGTACGCCGCGACGCGTTCGAGGGTCTCGCCGAGTTCGTGCGGGCCGGTTGGGAGCAACGCCCCCTCGCCGAAGGCCTCGCGAACCAGCGCGACGCAGGCGAGGCCGTCGGCGTCCGGATCGGCAACCACGACGACGCCGGCGTCGGCCAGCGTCTCGGCAGCTTCCTGTTCCTTGACCTCTTCCTCCACCGAGTCCGGCGTGAAAAATCCAGCACCCGGGAGGATAGATTTCCGTTCCAGAGAGAGTGTCTCGTCGTCGATGAGCCAGTCGTCCATGGATCGAAGAGTAGTGGCTGCACAAAGAAGGCCGCGATCGGTCCGCAGCGCCCGACTCCGGGAACGCTACGCGCTCTCTGGCTGGCGAACGGAGAGCACCGGCGGGTTCGCGCGTCGGATGATCCCTTCGGCGACACTGCCCAGCACGAATCCTGGACTGTTGCGACCGCGGGTGCCGGTCACGATGGCGTCGGCGTCGTGTTCCTCGGCGTAGGTACAGATCTCAGTCACCGGTGACCCCTCGCGCACGGCCGTGATGACGTCACCCTCGTCACCGTCCGCGCTGTCCTCGCTGGCGGACTCTCGCACGAAGGTCAGCGCACGGCCACCCGCCGTCGCCAGCGCCCGCTCCAGATCGTCCCGCACCTCGTTGGGTGAGGCTGCAACCTCGCCGGCGTCCACGACGTAGAGGGCGTGGACCGTCGCCTCGAAGCGATCGGCGAGGTCGAGGCCGACGGCGACGGCCCGTTCCGCACTCGTCGAGCCGTCCGTCGCGATCAGCACCGTCTCGAACATGGAAGAGGGTACCGACGCCGGGAGTATAAACGGCGCCCATCCGCGCCGCGTTCTGGGCCTCGCCAGCAGTGACCCGCTGGTACTGGCGACCAGAGCGAGCGCTCCACCTGCCACTCCGGGCGGTCGCAGGGAGTAACGCTGTTGGGCACGGCGACCGTGGTTCGAATATGAACCTGGACCCAGACGCGACCGCGGTCGTCATCGTCGACATGCAGAACGGGTTTTGCCATCCCGACGGCACTCTGTACGCGCCGGGCAGTGAGGCGGCGGTCGAGCCGTGCGCGCAGCTGGTGGCGCAGGCGCGCGAGGCAGAGGCCAGCGTCGTCTTCACGCAGGACGTCCACCCGCCGGAGCAGTTCGCGGACGCCCACTACTACGACGAGTTCGAGCAGTGGGGCGAGCACGTCCTCGAAGACTCCTGGGACGCCGAACTGGTCGACGAACTCTCACCGACAGCGGAGGACCTGGTCGTCGAGAAACACACGTACGACGCCTTCTTTCAGACCCAACTCGACGGCTGGCTCACCGCCCACGGCATCGACGACCTCCTCTTCGGTGGCACGCTGGCGAACGTGTGCGTGCTCCACACGTCCGGCAGCGCGGGGCTCCGTGACTACCGACCGATCATGGTCGAGGACGCCATCGGCGCAATTGAGGGAGACCACAAATCCTACGCGCTCGACCACGCCGACTGGCTCTACGGCGAACTCGCCAGTTTAGACGACGTGGCGTTCGCGTGACCGTGCAACGAACAGGCGAGGTCTTGGCTGTCGGCCCGAAACCGGCCACAACCATTCACTCGATGCCCAGCCGGTAGCCAGTCACTCTGGTTCGGTTAGGCCGCTGGCTTACCTCTGTGCAGTGCGTCGGTTTCCCATGGGCATCTTGGACTTCCTGGCCTCCAAACACGCACGGCGATTGAGTGCACTGTCGATGCTGTTCGAATCGGCGATGGCGTTTCGGCGGGGGAACCGGCTCGTCTCGGGGCTCTTGCTCGGTGCAACGGTGATAGCGCTGCGCTGGAGCTGGCTCGGCATCGTCGCTGAACTCGGTATTCGCGGCTACCAGTTCCTCCGGTAGGGGCACGCCAGTCCCGCGACTCCGTTACACTCAGGACGCCCCCACCCCGAGCGTACCCATGCTCATCTCCAACGCCACCCTCGCGGACGGGCGCCAGCGTGACGTCCGCGTCGAGGATGGCACCATTGCGGCGGTCCAGCGCGATCTGGAATTGCGCGACGACGAGCGCCGCATCGACGCCACCGGTAAGCGACTCTTGCCGGGGATGATCGACGCCCACGTCCACTTTCGCCAGCCGGGCGCGCGGCACAAGGAAACCTGGGCCGCGGGCTCGCGCGCGGCGGCGGCCGGCGGCGTGACGACCGTCGTCGACCAGCCCAACACCGAGCCACCCACGGTCGACGGGACGGCGTTCGACGAGAAGGCGGCGATCGCCGCGATGGACTCGCTCGTCGACTTCGGCATCAACGGCGGCGTCACTGAGGCGTGGGTGCCCGACGAACTCCTTGAGCGACCGCTGTTCGCGCTCGGCGAGGTGTTCCTCGCGGACTCGACTGGCGAGATGGGCATCGATGCCGACCTGTTCGAGCAGGCCCTCGTGGAGGCAACCGCGCGAGACGTCACCGTCACGGTCCACGCCGAGGACGCGACGCTGTTCAACCAGGACGTCGAGGTTCGCGAGGACCCCGACGCCTGGAGCGCCTACCGAACTGCCCGCGCTGAGGTCGCAGCCGTCGAACGCGCCTGCGAGGTCGCCCGGGCGAACGACGCGACCATCCACATCGCACACACGAGCACGCCCGGCGGCATCGACGCCGCCAGCGAGGCCGGCATGACCTGCGAGGTCACGCCACACCACATGCTGCTCTCCCGCTCGGATTACGACGATCTCGGCACCCACGGCCGAATGAACCCACCACTCAGGCGCGACTCCCTCCGGCGAAAAGTGTTCGACCGCGTCGCAGACGGCACGGTCGACATGATCGCGACGGACCACGCCCCCCACACGCTCGCGGAAAAGGACGCGTCGATCTGGGACGCCCCCTCCGGTGTCCCCGGCGTCGAGACCGCACTCCCCCTCCTCCTGGCCGAGGTACAGGCCGGTCGTCTCACGTACGAACGCGTCCGAGATCTGACCGCCGCCAATCCCGCCACCGTCTTCGATTTGCCGGACAAGGGCATCGTGCGGCCGGGCAACGACGCCGACCTCGTGCTGGTCGACGGGACGGCGACCGAGACGATCGACGCGGCCGCGCTGCAGACCATGTGTGGCTGGACACCCTTCGAAGGGTTCGAGGCAGTGTTCCCCGAACTCACGATGGTTCGTGGGACCGTCGTCTACGAGCGCGACCTCGAATCCGGGGACGCAACGTTCGCCGATCACCAGGGGCAGAACGTGCGCAAGAACGACCCCTAACGACTGCCTCGTTCCGCAGTCAACGGTGCCGGTCAATGGCAGTCCCTCCCCCAGCTTCGTTTCTTCAATCACCACTACCCGTCGAGCACGCGCGCACTGGCGTCCTATGCGATTTCGGTGAGGGCCTCGACCGGCAGGCGAGTGCCGTCGGTCCAGCACAGCGAGCTGAACACGGCCAACCTCGCGTCCTCGACGGCGGCGGTCCACGCGTCGTAATCGATCTCGCCATCGCTAACCGGGACCACCCGAACCTCGATATCGCGCGTCTCACGCAGTCGCTCCCACGGCAGGATGCCGGCGGAGTGTTCCTGGTCGGTCCGGACGACGACGTCGCCGGGCGTCCACTCCATTCCGGCGGCGACACGACCGATTCCGTCGGTCGTGCTCTGGGTGAGCGCCACGTCGTCGGCCGTCGCTCCGACGTGGGCCGGGACGCTCTCCCTCTCGTCTCGTCGAGCGCGTCGGAAAGGGCGGCGTAGGTCCCCGCCGCCGTCGGCGCCTCGTACTCGTGGTACTCCACCGCCCGCTCGGTGGCCTCGACGACGCGGCGCGGGCTGGGACCGCCAGCGCCGGTGTTGAGGTAGACGCCCTCCGCCAGGGCTGGAATGCCGGCCCGTAGTTCGTCCGGTTTCATCGGTTCGAGTGCGTGCACGCGGGCACGATAGTCCACCGGCACTCGGCGGAAACATCCCAGGGCTTCACACCAGCGGTCGGACGCCGTATCGCCGTGATCGATCGAATTACTGGTCCTCGACGTTCATCTCGTGGCCACATTCCGGACACGTCATCTCGTCGTGGCGGAGGGCGGCGGAGTGTTCCCGGACTTCCCGCATCACTTCGGAGATGCGGTCCTCGGCCTCCAGTTCGTCGTCGACGCTGAGTTCGACGCCCTCGACTTCGAGCAGGAACTTCGCGACTTCCGTGGCCTCGTACATCACGTCGTCGAGTTCCTGGGCAGTGAAGAAATCACACATCGCCCCGTAGAGGAAGGTCGCACCTGATTTTCGCACCTTGTCCTCGAAGGAGGACCGTGCCTGGTTCACCGCCTGTGGCGTGTAGGTGTCGGTCATGAACGGCACCAGCTGTGGGAGGTTCTCGCCGATTTTCGTCATCTCCACGCCGGTTTCGGTCCGGAAGTCAGCACAGAGTCGAGCGATCGCCCACTCTCTGGCGGTGATGTATGTCCGATCGCGCAGGAACTCGTTCGCGCGGTCGTACGTGCCGCCGTCGATTTTCTTGAAGCGGTCGTACTTCCGGACGTCGGCTGGCACGTCGGCAGCGGGCGTGGTCTGCTCGTCGGTCGGGTTTCCACCGTCCGCACCGTCTTCATCCGTCGCGGTCGCCTCGGTCGGTCCTTCCTCGGCCGACGCCCCATCGCTACCGGGCGCGTCCGCGTTCTCATCGCCCCTCGACTCCTCGGGCCTGTTTTCCCCTGCCTCCGTGACGCCCGTTTCCGATTGCTCGGCCGATACCTGGCTCGTGGCTGCGTCGCCCGCTGGCGCACGGTCCTCGTTCCCTTGCGAGCGGTCCGGATCGCGCTCACCGTCCGCGGCCACGTCGCGGGCGCCATCCTCGCCCGATCGCTCTTCGTCCGACGGCCCCTCGGTCATATACTGCCCCTCGGTCGCCCCTCGGAAAAAGGGTGTCGCCCCCCGACTGCCGGCGGTCGAAGCCCGGGCCAGACCGGCACGCAGCATCGTCGGTTCACTAACGACGCGGCGATGGTTGCGGGAATGACCCGACCATGAGTGGGATTTTTGACGGTTCGTCTCTACCCGACCGTATGCACGTGTTACTCGGCGTGGGCGGGAGCGAACTCTCCTATCTCGCCCTCGAAGAGACGATCAGCCGGGCGGAGGAGGCCGGCGACGAGTTGACGGTGGCGATTTTCGCCAACGAGGAGGTCGACGCGGCTCCCGATGCGATCGAAGCCGAAGTGACCGAAACGTTGGCGGCGTCGTCGTTCGAGGCGACGATCCGACACATCGAGGGGAACCCCGGCAGCGAACTCGTGTCGATCGCCGATCGAGAGTCGTTCGATCGTATCGTCCTCGGGAGCGGAAAGCGGTCGACGCTCGGGAAGATCCAGCTCGGTTCCATCGCCGAATTCGTGCTGCTCAACGCCCAGACCCCGGTTACTCTCATCAGATGACGCGCCGATACCCAGACGACCCTGCCGACGCGTTCCCCCGACCGCCGCGGTCGGTCACCGACGGCCAGGGCAGGACGCTGTCGATCGACGTGATCGATACGTCATCGACCGAAGCGCTCGTCGGCATGTACGAGCGCTTCGATCCAGCCCATCGCGCCCAGGGGATTCCACCGGTCCGCGAGCAGGCGATCGAGCGCTGGCTCGAGACCATCCTCGACGCCGACTGTCTGAACGTCGCCGCCCGTCACCAGGGTGATCCAATCGGCCACGCGACGCTGGTGCCTGACAACGAGGGCGACTACGAACTCGCGATTTTCGTCCTCAGCGAGTACCAGGGCGCGGGCGTCGGGACGATGCTCCTCGAGACGTTGCTCGGCCACGCACAGGAAACGGGTATCGAACACGTCTGGCTCACCGTCGAGCGCTGGAATAACCCCGCGATTGCCCTCTATCAGCGCGTCGGCTTCGAGACGACCAACAGCGAGCGCTTCGAAATCGAGATGTCGATTCGCCTCTAGCAGCCACCGTAGTTTGAGTCAGACGGAAAGTACCGGCTGGCTGGCGTACTGACAGACGTATAGCGCTGCACGGCCGATCGCCTCTTCGGGTTCGTCCTCGCCCGGCTCGCGCGGCACGACGATGAAATCAGCCGCGAGTTCGTCGGCGACGTCGAGGATGACACTACCGGGGGACTGCCGGAGGCGCGAGGGAGAGAAGCCGGCCGCCGCCGAGTGATCCAGGGATCGATCGTCGGTCCCCTCGAACAGATCTGCCACGGTGTCGGTGAACGACTGCTGGTCCGCGGCGATCTGTCCTTCGTCGACCGTCCCATCTTCCATGCGCTGGACGAGCGTCTCGTCGAGGACGTAGAGCAGGTGGAGCGAGGCGTCGTACCGCTCGGCGATCGTCGCGGCGTAGGTCACTGACTGCTCGGCCCGATGGCTCGCGTCCACCGGTGCCAGGACGAGGTCGACTTCCATCGACTGAAGATGTGTCTGGCGACGGCAAAAATCCACCGAGCCGGAGTTGATCGTTCCTTGCCCCGCTCCTGTTTCGGCCACCACCGACCCACCGGAGATTTCTGGGCACTGTGCTCACGGTCAGCGGTCGACCCGACTGCCCCGTCTCGCCTCGATTCCACATCCCGACCGATCGGCGACTGGCCGAGGTTGGTGCGGTCGCTGGTGACGGAGCTGATACGTCGTCTCTGCTGACAGTCGATCACCGATTCGAACGCCATCGAGAGGTCCCAAAACTCTATTGTGGGGAATTTCGTGGCAAGATTTATACCAACTCCGTCGTATCGGAATCGTGAGGTATGACAGAACCTGATCAATCGTCCAGTTCGGCGGTGTCGGACGAGACGGTTGCTGCGGATGGTACAGGGGTGGAGACGGGGACTCAACGGGCCACCGTCGCAACTGATTCGCGAACGAACGAACGCCTGGTCAAAGCCGTGGGCACGTTCGTCGTGGTGGGCATCGGTTTCGTGTTCTCACTGTTCCTCGTCGACCAGTTCGCGGGCGGCGGTGGCGGCGGGATCGGCGGCGGCCTGCTCGGAAGTAACGGTCCGGCGGCCGGTTTCGGCCTCGCAGTCGTCCTCTCTCCGTTGATCGCCGTCCTCGTCGGGACGGACATCGGCCGGGACGGTGAGGGTGATGCCGTGGTGGACGCTGGCATCGCCAGCGCCGTCGGGTTCGTCGTGATGTTTTTCGTCACGATGGTCCTTGCGGCCAGTCTCTCCGGTGGCGCGACGGGCGGGGCCGCCCAGGCGGGGCCCCTCGTCGGCCTGGCAGTTGGGGTTGCGATAACTGGTGCGGCGAGTGCCGCCGTCGCTGGCTGGCAGCAGGACTTCCTCGACGCCGTGTCGAATCCGCCGCTGGTCAAATCGATCGTTTTCGGCAGTCTGACGTACGTCGTGTTCGCCGTCGGCTACGCGATCGCGATGATCCTCGCCAACGCGCTGGCGAGTGGCGGTGGTGGCTTCGGCGCCATTGGTCTGGGCGGCGGGGCAATGGGCTCGCTCGCGATCGCGCTGTTGCTCGCGCCACTGCTCGCCGTGTGCGTTGGCCTCTTCGCCGGCCGTGATGGCCTCGACACGCCCGGCGCAGCCGCAATCAGTGGCGGCCTGGGCGCGGCGGTTGGCACCCTCTTGTTGATCGTGTTGACCCTCATCACGATCGCTATCCTCCAGCCGAGTGGTGGCTCGATTCCGATTCCAGTCGGCCCGATCGTGGGCCTGGTCGTCGGCGCGGGCCTCACCGGCACCGGGGCTGGATACGTCGGTGGCCGATAACGGATCGACTCACCCCGCTTGCGCCTTCTCTTTTCACCTATCGCGAGAGCCTGCCGACCGCAATATTCAGGACCCTCACCACTAGAAACAAGGGTATGCCCTCGACCGAGATCGATCTCGCCGATCGAATCGACACCGACATCGACCACCTCGTCAACCAGGGAGAGTTCGTCAACCGTGAGCAAGCCGTCGAAGAGCTGTTGACCCTCGGCCTCTCGGCCTATGGCCCGGCCGAGGAAACTACCGAGGAACCGGGCGAGGACGTGTTCAATCAACACCTCGACGAACAGCAAGATCCTGCCGCGATGGGTGAAGATCCAGGCGACGAACGCCCCTTCTAACGTCGAGGCACCGTTCCTGGAGTCGCTGCGGGCCGCCCGCTGATTTTCAGGGGGTGGTACACGATCGGCCCTACATTCGCTCCCGTTCTCAGCATCCGTTGTTTCACGCTTCGTCCACGTGAGCAGCATTGCTCGTCCATGGCGGAAGCGTGGTCGAGAAGTACCTTCTGCTGGCCGTCTCCGATGGTCCAGTCGTCGGTCGTCGCCAACACATCCGGAGCGCCAGCGACGGCCAGCCCCGTCGGTCAGACGTCGGCCGCGGGCGAGAGGTGGGCTCCGAGGACGTGCCCGTCCTCGGCGAGACAGACCGTGTCCCGGAGGCCGTCGTACTCGACGAGGCCGGCTTCCCCCATCTTTGCCACGTGGATGTGATAGAGCGACTGGTGGATCTTCTCTGGTGACCCTGGATTCTCGATGTCCTCGGTTGCCCGTTCCCAATCGTCGATTTCCTGCGCCAACTCGCCCAGGTGCATCGGCTGGACGGACTCGTGGAGACGGGCGAGCGAGTATCGCCGTCGGCGATCCGAGAGGATGTCGTGGAGGACGTCAGTCTCGAGGTCGAGACTTTCGACCACGGCGACCAGTGACGCACTCGGTTCGTCGATTGTCATCGCAGGAAGTGACGGGCCGGATGAGTATGAGGGACACGCCTAACCAGTCATGTGCTTTAAGACAACGTGCTTCTAGTCGTGACCCTCTTCCCGATTGAGGAGTAGCCCTGACTCGATCATCGCGCGGCAGCCGCGTCGGATCCGCTCGGACGCCGCATTGCCGGAGATTCCCAGTTTTGCGCCGACCTCGATGGCCGATATCTCGCGTGGAATTTCGAAATAGCCGTTGCGAGCGGCGACTGCGAGGGCCTCACGCTGGGCGTTGGTCATCCCGTACTCGTTTCCTCGCGGGGTCTTCGGGGCGGTCAGCGATTCGACTGTGAACTCCCGGCCCTGCTCGCGGAAGTGGGTCTGGAAGGCGGACACCATCGACTCGTTTGCGAATCGCAGCCGCAGGGACCACACGCCGTTTGCCGCTTCCGCGCGAGCGATGGCCGCGTGGTGGTCGACGACTTCGTCGATGAACGCCCTGAACTCCTCGACCCACTCGAACCGGAACAGCGTCTCCGCCGCCATTTCGTCCGCCACGGAGAGGCCGTCGACCGTCGGGTCGGCTTCGAGCGCGGTTTGCAGCTCCTCGGTGTCGGCCCCAGTCACCCACAGAAAGGGCAGCACCTCCATCGAACTGTGGGATGCCAGTCGGTCGGCCTCCACGGTCATCGCGGGACACGTCGACAGGGCTTCATCCAGCACGAAGGCTTCAGCCGGGACGGTGAAATCCCCGATAACACTCATTGGCCGCGATAGGGGACTCGACAAAAAATGTGTGGCGAGGTGCAACGCCAACTGGGCTGTAACGACACGTCACGAGGCCAGTGTCCGAACGAAAGTGGCCACATATTGGGGCCATCGTGGCTCCCGCGCCGGGCACAGCTTCCGCCGAGAAGGGCCATCGATCGCTCACACCGCGCTTCCGACCACAGAAATTGAAATCCAGTGGATCGGTCGCTGACGCCCTGGGATTGATACATCCAGGGGTCGAAATAAGACGGGATGGACGATGGAGGATCCACCAGATCTGAGTGGACTGTCGGTGGCCGAGGATTTTCCACTCGATAGGATACTTGCCGTGCTGTCAGATCCGCTCGCCGTGTACACCGTTTCGGCCCTCTCCGTCGACGAACGCGTCCCGCTGACGGATCTCGCCGACCTGGTCACCGGCTGGGTCTATGCAGACGCCAGCCAGGCCGCGGGGCCGGCCGACCGTGACCGAATTCGATTGCTTTTGTATCACGTATACTTGCCGAAACTGGACGCGCTGGACATCGTCGAGTTCGACGCCGAGGCACAGACCGTCGTCTTGCGAGAACAATCGGCCGACTTCGAGACGATCCTCGAGTGGGCCCAGGGACTCGACGCGACTTGATCGACCATGCATCGCTCGACCACCGAATCCCGTGGCTGCTGCCCGCTCCAGCACCCCCGAACAGGTACCGGCCAATGATCGCCGGCCTCGATCAGGTGCTTCGGGACGCCGAGCGCCACCGTCGGACGATGGAGGTGTGTGCCGCTTCACACGGGTTCGCCGCCACCGTCGCCGACCAGTTCGAAACCAAAAACGTCACGGTCACCTACACGCCGCTACCACCCGCGAGCGACACGGCCTTTCTGATCCTCCGGGACGCCGAGGGAGAATTTCTGGGTTCGATCGGCCAGCACGCCCTCGATGCGATCCTCTCACCGGAGATCCATCCACCGTGGGTGCTCGCCGAGACCGAGACCAGCTACGACGACGTGTTCGCGTTTCTGGACGACACCATTTTCACCTCCTTCGAGCGCTCCCAGATGCTCGCGACGACGCGTGAAATCGAGGAGCGGGCCTGGCGCGCCGCCGACGGGAACCTGTACGCCGGCTTCCAGCGCGCACAGGCACTGCGAAGTCAAGGCGAGTTGTACGAACAACTCGCCGTGCGCGAGGACCTCGCCGTCCATGTCTTCGTCGCCGAGGAGTGGGCGGACGATGCCCCGGCGGTCCCCACGACCGTTTCGGCGGCCGCGGAGATCGGGCGGACGTGGTTCGTCGTGTTCGACGGCGGCGACACGGAACTCGATTCGTGTGCCCTCGTCGCCGAAGAACGACAACCAGACTCGTTCTACGGCCTCTGGACGTACAACCCGGCGACCGTGCAGAGTCTGGTGGAGTACCTCGAAGCGGTGTACGATCCCGAGTGAGTGCCACCGCGGCAGAGACTGACGGCTACTGATGGGTCGGTCTCTTTGGGACAGGATCGAAAGAACGTGGGGCCGCCGAGATTCGAACGGAGGAAGACGGTCCGGGAGTGCGGTCTCACTTCGTTCGACCGTTCTGGGACTGGGACTTCCAGGCTCGAATCTCGTGGTCCATCACGAAGCCACGGCTCGCGAAAATGTTTGCCGCGATTAGTGGGGCCGCCGAGATTCGAACTCGGGTCCGACGCACCCCATGCGCCGAGGATACCGCTACCCTACGGTCCCAACATCAAAGTCGACGCCAGTTCCGCAAGTAAGGGTGTCGGTTTCGGGCGATTCACCGCGGGGAGTCGGCCCGCGACACCGGTCACACGAGGACTCGTTCGAGTGTCACGACCGTGCCCGTTTCCCCGTCTTCGCCGCCCTGGTAATGACCGAGGGCCACTGCGGCGTCGTCGGGCGTTTGCACTACCACGAGTGATCCGACGTCAATGGTCGCCCGGGGCTCCGCATCGGTAGCTCTGTCGCGTTCCACGGTTTCGCCAGGGGTGACGCGGATCACGCCGGGGGCGTACACCGGTGCCCCCTCGGCCACCTCGCGGGCGGCGCTGGGAGCGACGACGACTTTCGGGAGGTGGGCAAAAGCGACCTCCGCCGGCTGAACGAGGTCACGGATCGCCGTCTCGTCGCCGTCCGCACGCCAGAACGCGATGGCGTCGACAAGGTCGTACAGCGTCACCAGTGATCGATCGTCGAAGCGGCCGGTCGCCGTCCGCCGCAGTTCACCCATGTGGGCGCCCGTCCCGAGTGCGAGGCCGAGGTGATGACAAAGTTTCCGGACGTAGGTCCCCGATTCACAGCCAATGCGAAGCAGGGCGCGACGGTCGGATCGTTCGAGGACGGCCAATTCTTGAATCTCGCGCACGCGACGCTCGCGCACGACGGCGCTCTTTCTCGGTGGCGTCTGGTACACTCGCCCCTCGAACTCCGCGGCGACGGCGTCGAAGTCCGGCGGCGCGCGGTCGTGCAATTCGAGGATCGTGACGTACTCTTTCTCGGCGTCGTCGAAGACCTGCGCCGCACGCGCTGCGTCGCCGAGCAGCATCGGCAGGCAGCCGGTCACCTTCGGGTCGAGCGTCCCGCCGTGGGCCACGCGGTCGACGCGCCGATCCTCGTCGCTCGCCGACAGGGCCTCGTCGGCCATATCCCGGACCCACGCGGCGACCTGGTGGGAGGAGGGCCCCGGTGGCTTGTCCAGATTGACGACGCCGAAGCTCAGCAGGTCGCCAACCGACCGCTCGGTCGGCGGCCCACGGAGACTCATCCGAAGTCGTACTCCACGCCAGTCACCGGCGCTGCACCCTCGTCGGTCACTGGATCGTAGGCCTCGGCGGCCGTCTCGACGACCGAGAGGACGCCCTCGGGCCCCCAGCGCGCTGTGTTGAGCGTCAGGTCGTAGATCGAGCGATCCGCGATGTCGATGCCGTAGTATTCCTCGTAGCGCCCGGCCTCACTGGCCGCCCGCTCCTCGGTATCGGCTTTCGCGGTCTCGACGGCGACGCCCTCGCGGTCGGCGATCCGCGCCGCGCGCACGTCGATCGGTGCGTCGAGCCAGCACTTCAGATCGGCGTGCTCGGCCGCCATCCACCCGGCGAGGCGAGATTCCAGGACGAGGTCCGAACGCTCGGCGGCGATCGACCGCAGGCGGGCGTCCAGGTCCCGGTCGATCTGGTCGTCCTCTTCGGCCAACTCGTTGAATGCGGCAAGGGAGAGGTCCCGCTCCTCGGCGAGTGAGCGAAAGATGTCCCCGCCGCTGACGTGCTCGTACCCGAGCGCATCGGCGAGGGCCGCCGCGAGCGTACTCTTGCCGCTCCCGGCCGGTCCGGATACGGTGATCAACATACGGTGTTTGGTGGTCGGCGCATTGAAGAGGTTATCTATCTCCGAGACCGCCGCTGATGAACCGACGACAACTGCGAACGCCGCTATCCGCACACCGCAACTACTGAGGAAAGCAGCGGAGCGGGTGAGAGAATGGCCAGGAATGACAGCTTGAAAGCCCCGCGGCGCTGGGCTCGGGGGACCCGCGCTGCGCGCCTCGGCCGTCGGCCTGCGGTGCTTGCGGGGTCCACCGTCGCCCAGCGCCGCGCCCCTTTCATTCCCACCCACGTTGCTGGTTGAATTAGCTGACACGGGTGGACTGAAAGGGGCGCGGTTCTCGCCGAAGGCGCGACCGACAAGCACTGCAGCGACCGAAGGGAGCGAAGCGCGCAGTGGTCGCACCGAGGTGAGAACCGCGGGGCTTTCCACGCCTCTTGGTGGTGGCTGCTGTTCTTCGCAACCCAATTTCCTTCACTCAGTAGTTGGATTTCGCAGTACCGTTGCGATGCGACGGAGAGAACGGAGAGAAGCGTCCGGGACGCCGGTCAGGAGCTCGTGGGTGTCGTCTGCACGTTGAGTGCCTTCCGGAGGATCTGGTTGAAGCCCAGCGAGCAGAGGAAATACCAGACAATCCAGGCAGGCATCGGACCCAGGCCGCCGGCGTTCCAGTTCTCGACCGCGCCCGCCAACGGCATAATGATCACCGTGGAGGCGCTCTGGCCGACGCCGACGTCCAGGATCATCCAGTACATCCAGAGGAAGGCCGGAATCGTCAGGAGCATGATCCACGTCATCGGACGGAACTGGGCTTTGAACATGCCCAGCTGGTCACCCATCGCCTCCATCTGCTCTTCCTGGATTCGTTCGAGTTCGGCGTCGTCGCCGCGCTCTTTGGCTTCCTTCCGGCGTTCTTTCAGATCCTGCATCTTGCCCTGGTACTTTGCCATGACTTCCGAATCCATGAGCTTGTCCTGGAGGATCGTCGACCAGAGCCCGGTCATCATCGCGACCACGAGGATGACGAGGTGGAAGGGAAGCCCGAGGTCGAGAAGCGGTCCCAGCAACAGGTCGACGACGCCGCCGACGGCCGCGCGCACCGACGGGATGGCGTAGCCGACCATCATCCCGAGTGCACCCAGGCCGGCCATCTTGTCCCACTGGGTCCAGCTGGCGCCCTCGCCGTCGCCGTCGTCCATCGCCGTTGGGTCACTGTCTTCGAGCGCGTCGCGAACGCCGTCGGGGTCGTCGACGACGAATCCGTTCCCGTCCGCGTCGAGCAACAGTCCCGTTTCGATCAAACGTCCCCACTGGCCACTGGAGATGTCATCGCTGACGTCACTCCAGGTGACCGACCCCTTTTCCTCCGCGACCTCGAGGACGGTCGCGAGGGCGCCGGTCAGGCCGCGGCCCTCACTGGCGAGGTCCTCGACCTTCTCCTGCGTGCGTGGCATTGTAGAGCGTTGGGCGCCGCCCCCTTATCAACGTTTTACTCCGCGTCCGCCAGGCGTGGACAATCTCTCCGATTGGGGCGAATAAAACGACAATGATACATACTATTCGGGACTGTGCCGCCGCTCGGACGGATCGTGGTCGAGAAAACGAGGCGAATTCACTCAGCGGCGTTGGTCGATGGCGGCTTCGATGTCGGCCCAGACCTCGTCGAGGCCCTGTTCGCCATCGATGGTGGTGAACTCATCGCGGTCGCTGTAGTGTTCGATCACCGGGGCCGTGTTCTCCTCGAAGACGTCCAGTCGGTTCTTCACCGCCTCTTCGCTGTCGTCCTCGCGCTGGATCAGTTCGCCGCCGCAGTCGTCACAGACACCCTCCTCCCTGGGTGGGTTGAATTTGACGTGGAACGTGGCGCCACACTCATCACACACGCGGCGGCCTGTTAACCGGTCGATCAGCTCTTCGCGGCTGACGTCCAGGCTCAGAATTACGTCGAGGTCGGTCATGTTTTCGAGTTCCTTGGCCTGGTCGAGGTTTCGCGGGTATCCATCGAGAATAAAACCGTCGGCGTCGGCCAGTGCCTTCTCGACCATGGCGTTGACGACGACGTCCGGGACGAGGTCGCCGGCGTCCATGTACCCGGCGGGGGTGTCGTACTCGAGGTCGTACTCGCTGATGTCCATCTGCTTGTTCGCGCGGAGTGCGTCACCGGTGGTGACGTGCTCGACGTCGAACGCGTCGGCGATGTTCTTCGATTGCGTTCCTTTCCCGGCACCAGGCGGGCCAAGGATCAACAGTCGTGCCTGCGTCATACTCGCGATTCTGCTGGCTCAGTAAAAGGGTTGTTCAAACGGGCTGGCGAGTCAGAGCCCAGGATAACTCATTGTTCCGGGGCCACACCGAGGGTCCGCTGCAGGGAACGGGGACCAGCGGTGGTGTCTCCACCCCGCCGATCGACGGAACGCAGGGCGACCCTATTCTGTGAGCGGGAGGACGATACCAATGACGAAGGTTCCGACAAGCGCGAGCAGGACGCCGAAGACCTCGGCGTCGAAGAATACCATATCGAGCCACCCGGGCACGCCCCCGAAATAGATGTGGCCAATGATTTCACCCAGCCCGCCGATCGCAAAGAGGGTGAATCCGAGCAAAAACACTCGCTTCGTCGCTTTCGGATAATCGATCGTGCCGTAGCGTCCCATGGTCAGAGGCGGCCGCTGAACCGATATAAATCCTTCTCACTGGACCAAAACGCCCATAATAGCGCGCGGTTGAGCGCTGGTATGGGTGATATCGCTCTCGAACCGGTCGCGGAAAGTCTCACACTGGTGGTCGAATTCGCACTCGCCGTGGTGCTGACGATCATCGGACTCGCCGCAGAATCCGCAGGCCTCGCTCGCATCGGTGCGGGCCTGGACACACTGACTATCTGGTATGCTGCCATCGGCGCCCTCACGCTGTACGCTGGAGTCTACCTGCTGGGGTACCAGACCGTCCTGCCCCAGCTTCGCTCCTGAGCCGTTGCAGACAGGACCGCTTGTGTGACGAACGGAACCGTTCGTTTTACCGCAGCCATCGCGCCCAAGACTTGCCACGTACCCATCGAGGGGGCACTGTCGATTCCGCAGTTCCGTCCCACGTCGATCCGTTTGTGTTCCTGCCGATTACCGTCTCGGGGGCCTGCAACCGGGAGTACGAAAGGACTATCCCCGGCGGAACATACCAGCAGATATGAGCACTCCGCCGGGGGAGTACTACACCCAGGAACGCTGGACGAATTGGCTCGACCGCATCGAGGAAGAGGAACTCGATCCGGAGAACGAGGACTCCGCGCGGCTCCTGCTTAACCTCCAGGACGACGCGGCAATCGCGATCGCGAAGATCGTCACCGATCACGAGGAGGGTATCCTCGACGACGAGCAGGCACTCGAAGAGATCGAGGGCGTGCGCTCGATCGTCCTCGACGAGATCGAGATGGACGACGAGGAGAAAGCGATGTTGGTCGACGGCGTCCAGACCTCGCTGGTGTGTGTCTTTTACGCGGCCGAGGAATACGTCGCGGAGGGACCCGCCGAGAGCGGCGACATCGTGGAATACATCCAGGCGGCGGCCGACGCCGAGGCCGAAGAGGACCTCGACGCGGCCCTTGGGTACTCCGTCCAGGCGGGGACACTCGTCATCGACGGCGAGGAGTTGCCGATGGACGTCGCTGGCGACCTCGAATACGGCCTCGTCTCGGAGTGGGTCAATGGCCTCGACAGCCTCCAGACGGCCATGAGCGACCCCGAAGTCGTCGAAGAGGAAGACGCGGACGAAGAGTAGCGGCTATTTTCTGGGCCCTCGCATCTGGCGCCACGCGCTGGTTTCCAACGCGACGACGTTTCGCGGGTCGGCTTTTCGTCCGTGAGAACCGGCGACGAGGTTTTTTAAGCACCAACCAACAGTGTCTGGCAATGAGTTTCCGGGACGCCGAACGCGGCCAGGCCATCCAGGTCGGTGCCGTCCTTCTCTTTGCGATTCTCATCATCGGATTCTCGACCTACCAGGCGGTGATCATCCCGGCGGACAACCGCCGCGTCGAGTTCAACCACAACCAGGAGCTCCAGGATCACCTCGCCGAACTGCGCAACGCCATTCTGGGGACGTCCGAGTCGACGAGCACGCGTTCGGTCAGCGTCCCCCTCGGCACGCAGTATCCATCACGAACGCTGGGTCTGAATCCGAATTCTCCTAGCGGAAGCCTGCGGACTGTCGGGACCGGCGATTCGCTGGTGAACCTCACCATCGAGAACGCGACGGTCGCCGGCGAGGCGGGCGATTTCTGGAACGGAACGGCCCGATCGTACAACACCGGTGCGATCCAGTACACCCCCAACTACCACCGCTACAGCGAAGCCCCGAACACCGTCTACGAGCATACGATCCTCTACAACCAGTTTCGCGGGTCGAACGTGCTCATCACGGCCGACCAGACGCTCATCGACGACGACCGGCTCTCGATCCTGACGCTCAACGGCTCCCTCGACCGGACGGCGAGTGCGTCCACGAGCGTCGCCGTCAGACCCGTCAGCACGGGCGGTGATCGGTTGCTGGCGACTGCGCAGGATGGGAGTTCCCCGATCACGCTCACGTTCGCCTCGCGGCTCTCGGTCGACCGCTGGAATGACACGCTGGCTGACCAGGACAGCGTCGTCGACGTCGGCCCTGGATCGTCCTCGCCGGGCGGTGAGTTCAACGCGATCAGAGTCGAACTCGATCCGGGCGAGGAGTTCCAACTGGGCATGACCAAGGCCGCAGTCGGCCAGGGTGCCATCGGCGAATCCGCGGCCTATCTGACGGACGTCTCCGGTGACGGTGCGAGCGTCCAGCCGGGCGGCAGCCAGCAACTGACGCTGGCCGTCCGCGACAGATTCAACAATCCTGTTTCCGGGGTGACGGTCAACGGCAGCGTCGGAGGGTCGAATTCGGGGTCGCTCGACAGTGCCACGAAAACGACCGGCACCGACGGTCAGGTCACGTTCACGTACAGCACGAGCGGTTCTACGAACGTTGGCGATTACCCCATCAATTTCACCACGGCCGATTCGGCCATCCTGACCGCCACGCCGTTCGACGCGGACACAGTCGCGAACGTTTCGACGACGGTTTCGGTGAGCGCCAGTGGTGGCGGCGGCAGCGGTGGCGCATACGCAGTCGCGTGGACCGATCCTTCGGGTGAAAGCGCCAACAGCGGGGATGACCTGAGTAGTTGTGACAGCGAGTCGTGTGTCTGGGACGTCGGCGGCGGTTCTGACAGTACGCTCGACCTGAATGCGACGCTCGATCCAGTGTTCGACGGAATTGGGATCGAGTTCGCCGTCAGCAATTCGACGGTCGGGACGGTCTCACCTGGGAACGGGACGACCGGCAGTGACGGCGCTGACAAGACGACACTCACCGCCAACGAGAACGGAACCGTCGACGTGCTCGCATCGGCGAACGAGGGCAGCGACACGATCGCCATCGAGGTCCAGAACGTGACGTCGGGTGGGGGCACCAATGATAATCAAGCACCAACGATCTCGTACGCACGAGCAGGAGCGTACAATAACGATGGCGATAACAAGGATTCTGAATTTGTCAAGTTCGACGTTCAGCCGAATGATAACGTAGCAGTGGATAGAGTGGAGATGGCAGTTTTCGATAAGGACGGTACTGAAGTTGGGCAATCGACGATCTTCCCGCCAGATCAGGATGAGGAGGTCTACCTCGATCCTGATCAAAAGCTGCAGGGAGGCGGGAACTACGTTGACGTTGAAATCGTCGTATACGACACCAGCGATAACACTCGAACCTGCACAGGCCGCATTAACAATGTGGGTGGTGCTATCGATACGAATGGGGATCTCGATTGCTCGCAAACTTCCACGTAATCGATACAAGATTGAGTGCATTAATGGGGGAATCTTTCCGAAATATCGACGCTCGCGCCCAGTCTGAATCCATCGGCGTCATCATGCTGACGGCGGTAATCGTGCTCCTCGTCGGTGGCTTCGGCGTCGTCTACCTCGGGGCGTCGGGTGCCGGCTCCGGCGCCGACACGCCACTGGTCGACGCGGAGGTGACCGTCACCGACCAACAGGTGACGATAACCCACGTCGGGGGCGACACGATTCCGACGAGTGAGCTGGACGTCATCGTGCGCGCCAACGGGGGAAGCGAGCGCTTCTCGCTGGACGCCGTCAACATCTCCGAGGACACCGACGGGAGCTTCGGGCCCAGCGACCGCTTCGAACGCGACCACGGCCTCGGCGGCGGACAGCTGGATGTCCTGCTGGTCCACACCACTTCGAACACGGTCCTTCATCACGCGTACCTGGACACGAGCGACGCTGGCGAAACGACGCTGGCGACGTTCAGCTACCAGCCGACGGATCCGGAACCCGGCGAGTCGCTCACCTTCGATGCGAGTCAATCGCGGGGCGTTGGTGGCGTTTCGACCTACGAGTGGGACTGGGACGGCGATGGCACGGTCGAGGACACCACGTCGAGTCCGACGATCCAGCACACCTTCGGATCGAGTGGGGGCTACGACGTGACGCTCAGGATCACCGATGGTGAAGGGAACACGGACGAGACCACTGGGACGCTCGTCGTCGACGACCTCCGCGCTGCTGCCACTCCCGGCGCGACGACGAATGGGATCAATTACCAGTACTACGAGGCCAGCGGTCAGTACCCGAGCATGCCGGACTTCGGGGCGGAAACGCCGACGCGCACCGGCGTCACCGATCAGGTCGACCTCGACCCGAACAATCGCGACGACGAGTTCGCGTTCCGCTACACAGGCTACGTCGAGGTGCCGCAGGACGGCCAGTACACGTTCTCAACGACCTCGGACGATGGCAGCGAGTTCTACGTCGGTGACGAACTCGTCGTCGACAACGGCGGGACGCACGCGAACCGAACGCGATCCGGGCAGATCGGACTGAAGGCCGGAAAACATCCGATCACCGTGACGATGTTCGAACACACCGGGCAGGCCGGCCTCGAACTGTCGTGGTCGGGGCCCGGTGTCACGGACGGTACGGTGCCCGCGAGCGCGCTCTTCCGACGGGACGCCCCCATCGCGGCGTTCTCTCGTTCCTGTGCGGGCCGCGACTGTACGTTCGACGCGAGTGGCTCCTCGAACCCCGGTGGATCGATCGATAGCTACGAGTGGGACTTCGGTGACGGGGACAGCGCGACCGGTAGCAGCGTCACCCATACCTACGATTCGACCGGCAGCTACACGGCGAGCCTCACCGTCACCGGCGACGGCGGTGGCACCGATACCCGGGAGGAGACGTTCACCGTCTCGACGCTCCTGCCGGCACTCTCGCCCGGACCAGTCACCCAGGGTGTCGACTACGAGTTCTACGAGGCGAGTGGCACCTACACCAGCCTGGACGAGGTCGACTGGTCCTCACCCACGCGGACGGGCACCACCGACGCCATCGACTTCGACCCGATCGATACGGACACCGATAACGTCGCCATGCGATACCAGACGTACCTGGACGTGCCGGCCAACGACACGTACACGTTCTACACGACCTCCGACGACGGATCGCGACTCCATGTCGATGGGCAACTCGTCGTCGACAATCCAGGGTTGCACCCCGCCGAGGAACAGTCCGGCCAGGTCGCCCTCGAGGAGGGCTACCACAACGTCACCGTGACGTGGTTCGAACACACTGGCAACGTTGCCCTGTCGGCGTCCTACGAATCGAGTGCCGTCCAGAAACAGGAACTGCCCGCCGGGCGATTGTATCGCAGCGCACGGCAAGTGCGCTGGGAGACGGCCACGGACTGGGATGGCGCCAGCGCAGAATCCGGCGTGGTGCACGAGGCCTTCGGTGACCGCGAGGCCGCCGCGGTCGAACTGGGCTATCCCAGCGGTGGCCGGTGGGGGCCGACCCCGGTTGCGTACTGGCCCCTCGACGAGGACAGTGGCTCGACGACGGCTGACGTCGTCGGGAGTAACGACGGATCCATCCAGGGCGCGACCATCGGCATCGGCGGGACCCTCGACACCTCGACCTACGATTTCGACGGGAGCGACGATTACGTCAGCGGCGCGACCGACATTGCGGCACTTCAGGGCACCGCGTCCATGTCCTTCTGGGTGAATACGACCCAGCGGGGTGAGGACACGGTCTACCAGGCGCCCGGGGTCACCGGCGTCGAGAGCAACGGCGATCAGGACGACGTCTTCTGGGGATGGATCGACCAGGATGGCCACATCGGTGTCACCTCGGGCAACGACCTCGGCGCCCAGAGTACGTCGGTCGTCGCCGACGGCGAATGGCACCACGTCGTGTTGACGCGTGCGGCAGGCACTGGCGACGTTCAAGTGTACGTCGATGGCACGCTCGAAGACTCGGTGAGCGCTCGGTCCGGAACGATCGGTAACTCCTTCGACAGCCTCGGGCGAATCGAGGACACTGGCACCTCGCCCGAATACTTCGATGGTCGCCTGGAGGACGTCCAGGTGTACGATTCGGTCCTTTCCAGCAGCGACGCCCAGACACTGGCCGACGCCACGGACGGCCGCCTGATGACGGGAACGAAGGCGTTCGGGACGGCGATCGATCCGAGTGGTCTCTCACTGCAGAACGTCAGCGCATCCCTGCCGGCGGGCACGAGTGTGAACGTGACGGTCCACTCAGATCCGGACGGTGACGGTACGTTCGAGGAGACCTCGGCCGTGATCGATCTTTCCCCGGGAACGACCACGTACGCTGTAAGCGGATTGAGTAGTCAGAGCGCGACGTACCGCCTGGAGGTTGAACTCCAGACGACGGATCCGAAGGCGTCCCCTGCCGTCGATCGCCTCGAACTGGGCGCCTGACCGCGATTGTACCGCAATGGTCTCCGTCAAATACGACGACCGTCGTACTCCTAGTCGACAGCATCTTATAGCCCGGCGCAGACTCCTCGTGCATGACCGCAGTTGGCATCGACGCGATCGAGATCCGGACGGGGAAGCTCAAACTCGATCTCGGCGAAACCTTCGCGCCGGCCCAGGACGAGGATCCGGAGAAGTACACGAAGGGGCTCGGCCTCCACGCCTCCTCGTTCCCAGACGTGTACGAGGACATCGTCACGATGGGGGCCAACGCCGCCCACCGACTGATGGAGCGCAAGGGGATCACGCCGGCCGATATCGGCCGCATCGACGTTGCCACCGAGAGTGCGTTCGACAACTCGAAACCCGTCTCCACCTACGTCGCGGGCTGTCTGGAACAGGTGTACGACGAGAACTTCCATCACGCGAACAAAGGCGAGCGCAAGTTCGCCTGTATCGCCGGCACCCAGAGCCTCGACGACGCGTACAACTGGATCCGCGCCGGTCGGAATCGTGGCAAATCCGCCATCGTCATCGCGACCGACACCGCCCTCTACGCTCGTGACGATCCGGGCGAGGCGACCCAGGGCGCTGGTGCCGTGGCGATGCTCGTCAGCGAGGACCCCTCGCTCGTGGAACTCTCCGCCGAACAGGGCTTTGGCAGCGCCGACGAGACGGACTTTCTCAAGCCCAACCAGCAGTTCCCCTCGGTCGACGGCAAGCGCTCGATGAAGGTGTACCTCGCACGCATGCGCGAAGCACTGGAAGACTTCGAGGCCGCGGCGGGCGACACCCATCCCGACGACTACGCCTTCATTCCCTTCCACACGCCCTTCCCGGGCATGGTGCGCAAGGCCGCCGCACTTGGCTACCGGCACGTCATCCGCGACACGGACGTCGAACTCGACGTCGCCGAGGAGATCGGTCGCCAGCCTCGGCCAGAGGAGTTCAAGACTCAGGAGCAGTTCTTCGAGGCCGTTACCGAGTACACCGACGCGCTCACTGAAACCGAACTGTACCAGTCCTGGTACAACGACTGCATCGAACCGACCCTGGACATTGCCCGCGAAGTCGGGAACTGGTACACCGGCTCCGTCCACGTCGCCCGCGCCTCGGCGCTTCGACACGCCCTCGAAAACGACGTCGACCTGGAGGGGCAGCGCCTCCTCGTCGCATCGTATGGCTCCGGCGCCCAGGCGGAGATCCACGCGGAAACCATCATGGACGGCTGGGAAGCGGAAATCCAGCAACTGAACGTCGAGGACCAGCTCGCCGAGCGCCACGACGTCAGCTACGCGGAATACGAGCAGATCCACGACGTCCACAACCACGACGCCGAAAGCGACGTCGAGGAACTGACGACCCCCTCAGAGGAGTTCGTCTTCGACGGCTGGGGCCGCATGGGCGAACGCAAATACCGCTACGTTCGGTAACCCACTCTCCAGGTTTCTACACAACGCAAGTCAACTACTGAGTATTGCAGCGAGGAGTCGACTGATGTACTGCAGACGATAGCAGGTTGAAAGCCCCGAGGCGGTCGACCGTCCGGGACTCGCTGCGCGCGCTCGCTTCGCTCGCGTGCTTACGTCGTCCGGG
>Ga0207733_100193_pt1 | contig 56474 bp, 56 predicted proteins | sample A23P3SouthBayCA_FD_187735 | JGI IMG/M metagenome (GOLD analysis project Ga0207733, IMG submission 187735) | Aerobic enrichment media microbial communities from Eden Landing Ponds, California, USA - A23 P3 (SPAdes) | ecosystem: Environmental > Aquatic > Marine > Unclassified | place: Emeryville...
GACGGCGGTCTGGTCGGAGATCCGCGCGGCCTGTTGCATGTTGTGCGTGACGACGACGACGGTGTACTCCTCGGACAGCTCCTCGATGAGGTCCTCGATCTTCGCGGTGGCGATGGGGTCGAGCGCCGACGCGGGCTCGTCCATCAGGATGACCTCGGGGCCGACCGCGAGACAGCGCGCGATACAGAGGCGCTGCTGTTGCCCGCCGGAGAGTCCGAGTGCGTTGTCGTCGAGGCGGTCACTGACCTCGTCCCAGAGCGCCGCCTGTTTCAGCGACTGCTCGACGAGGTCCTCGGCCGCCTGCTCGTCGTTCCGGCCGGTCAGCCGGGCGAGCAGGCCGGTGTCGATATCGCCGTGCTTGCGCGGGCCGTAGGTGATGTTCTCCCGGATAGATTTCGGGAAGGGGTTGGGCGCCTGGAACACCATGCCGACGCGCTTGCGCAGTTCGACGAGGTCGACGCGGTCCTGGTAGATATCCTCGCCGTCGAAGCGGACGGAGCCGTCGATCTCGGCGGCCTTGATCCGGTCGTTCATCCGATTCAGACAGCGGAGGTACGTCGACTTCCCGCAGCCCGAGGGGCCGATGAGTGCGGTGACGCTCTCTTCGGGAATGTCCATCGAGACGCCTTTGAGCGCGCGGTCGTCGCCGTAGTAGACGTCGAGGTCTTCGACGGCGATCTTCGTCTCGTCCGCGAACTCGTAGTTCACCCACTCCTCGTTGGTTTCCTCGTCGGTTTCGCCCGTCGTCGTCGTGGACGGGGTGTCGGTCCCGGTCGCCGGTGGTTCGGTCTCTGTTTCGCTCATTCGTATGTGAGTTTGCTGCGGAAGTACTTTCGAGTCGCAATGCCGATGGCGTAGAACGAGAGGACGACTATCAGGAGCACGAGCGCCGTCCCCCAGCCGAAGGCCTCGACGTCGTCGAGGCCCGAGCTCTGCCCGGTCCCGGTGAGGACGATCTGCCAGAGTTGCAGGGGGAGCGCGGCGGTCGTGCGCGTCAGCTCGGGGTTCGTAATAAACGGCGGGGACAGGGTGAGCTGGAAGTTGTTGATGACCTTGACAGCACTGTCGGCGTTCGGCAGCGTGTCGCCGGTCATCGTCAGCAGGAGCGGTGCCGTCTCACCGGCGATGCGGCCGACCCCGAGGATGACGCCGGTGACGATACCCGGCATCGCCGCCGGGAGCACGACACTGCGGATGGTCTGCCACTTCGACACCCCCAGCGCCGCGCTGGCGTCGCGGTACTCGTCGGGGACCGCGAGCATGGATTCGCGGGCGGTGATGACCACGAGCGGGAGGAGCATGAACCCGAGCGTGAGCATCCCGGCCAGCAGCGAGCGGCTCGGCTGCGGGGTGAACCGCGGGATGAGAAAGGCCGCGCCGAAGAGGCCGAAGACGATCGAGGGCGTCGACCACAGCGCGTTCGTCGCCACCTCGACGACTTTCGTGAAGCGGCCGCGCTCGGCGTACTCGGTGAGGAATATCGCCGAGCCCACACCCAGGGGAACGGCCATGACCGTCGCGCCGATGACCAGCCAGACGGTGCCGATGATCGACGGCCAGATGCCGTTGACCTCGTTGAACAGCGAGACGCCGTTCATCACGAACGGCCACGAAACCGGCCAGACGACGGTGTAACCGAGTTCGAACAGTCGGATATCGACGAAGGGGATGACGAGCGCGAAGACGATGCTTGTGGCGGGGCCGACGCCGAGGCCGAACTCGAGGCCACGGGTCATCGGCGAGAACCCCTTCATGAAGACGAAGGCGACGAGGCCGAACAGCGTCGCGATGATCGCACCCGCGTTCAGGTAGATGAGCATGTACGCACCGAGGTGTCTGCCGCGCGCGCCGAAGCCGCCGTAGGCCTTCGCGGCCGCCCAGCCGACGACGAGCGCGCTGAACAGGACCGCCGTCGGGACGACGACCCCCGGCAGGAAGGTCACCTGCTGGGAGGAAGGGAAGTTCGCCGGCCCCCACGACCAGTCGGGACCGATGGCGCCGACCAGCAGGACGCCGCCGAGGAAGACCGCCAGCGCCCCGGCGGGGAGCGTCGACCCGATGTCTTCGGGCGGGAACGCCGCCAGGGCGAACCCGCCGGCGCCGACGAGCAGAGCCGCGAGTTGCCACAGCGGCGAGCCGAGTCCGAGCGTCTGGGAGGCGACGAGCCCGCCGATGACGAACCAGATGAGCCCGAACAGCGACGCGGCGACGAGGCCGGCGCTGGCCCGCGCCGTGGTCTGGTAGGCCCCCGTGTACGAGGCGCCCCCGAGCGCGCTGACGGTGAGCCCCGCCAGCACGAGGACGCCGCCCAGCAGCGCCGGCGTTCCGAAGCCGACGATGGTCTCGGAGACCGAGACGATCTGGAACAGCGCCGCGAGCGCCAGCACGAACAGCAGGGCCGAGAGACCGACGGTCAGTCCGGCAACCGTCTCGAATCCGGAGGTGTCCTCCCGGACGACGTCCGTGCGGGTCGCGCCCGCCATCAGTCCATCCCCTCCAGTTTCCGGTGCATGTGCGACTCGATCAGCTGGGAGCCGATGCTGATGGCGAGGACGGTGATGAACAGGACGACGCCAGCCAGGAACAGGGCGCTGCGGGCCTCGTCGAACGAGGAGCCGTAGTTGGCGGCGATGGCGGAGGTGAGCGTCCCGTAGCCGTAGAAGGCGTTGTACAGCGGTTCGGTCAGCCGCGGGGCGTTGCGAAGCATGACGGTCGCGGCCATCGTCTCGCCGATGGCGCGGCCGACGCCGAGCAGGACCGCGGCGGAGATGCCCGAGAAGGCCGCCGGGATCGTGATGGAGGTCATCGTCTGCCAGTCGGTGGTGCCCATCGCGAGCGACCCGCTTTTCATCGACTCGGGGACGCTGTTGATCGCGTCCTCGGCGACGGAGACGACCGTCGGCAGGGCCATCAGGCCGACGACGATGCCGACGAACAGGTAGGTGCCCTGTCCGGAGAGCTGGAACTGGTCGGACACCCACGGGCTCAACACCGCGAGACCGAGGAAGCCGTAGACGATCGAGGGGATGCCCGCGAGGATCTCGACGCCGGGCTTGACGAACTCGCGCACGCGAGGCGGCGCGATCTCGGAGATGAACAGCGCAGCGGCGACGCCGAGCGGCCCGGCGACGAGCGTCGAGATGATCGTCACCATGACCGTCCCGTGGATCATCGGGACCATCGAGAACGTCCGTGGCTGGCGGGCCGGGCGCCACTCGGTCGTCGTGAACGCCTCCAGCGCGGGAACGGTGATGCCGAACACTTCACCGCTGGTGAAGCGGGCCACCTCGCGGGCCTCCAGCAGAATGAAAACGGTGATGAGTCCGAGTATCAGGATTGTGATGATAGTCATCACGAGCGTGACGACCTTCGCGGTCACCTCCTGATGGCGCAGCCAGCCGTAGGCGGTGGCGGCGACGAACACCAGCAGAAACGCCGGCGTGTAGGGCGATATCAGGAGGAATCCCACGAACCCCGCGACGAGGGCGAGACAGGCGACCGTCACGGTGACGAGCGCGCCGTTTTCGGTCTCGTCGACGATGTGTGACACTGTCTCGAGGGTTCGCTGGATCCGTCCGGTCGGTCCATCTGCGTCGGGGTCGTGGGTTGCTGCCATCTCTATCGGTCTCGTGTATATATTCGGTCGAAAGTGGGGGATGAGGCTGCGGGAGTCGTCGCGTCAGACCTGGTCCGGCAGCTTCTCGCTCTCGGCCTCGATGTCGGCCGTCGGCAGCGGGATGTAGTTGTTGTCCTCGACGAAGCGGACCTGCCCGAAGGTCGTCAGGAACATGTTGAGGAACGCGGCCTCTTTCATCGAGGTCCCGTCCGGCGTGTCCTCGGTGATCTTCGTGTACATGTGCAGGTCCCGGTTGAGCGGGTAGTCGCTGTCGAAGATCGTGTTCTCGGCGTCCTTGTCGGGCTGGTAGACCGTGCCGTCGAAGTCGATGGCGATCGGCTGGACCTCCTCGCCGGTGAACGCGAGCGCCATGTACGCGATGGCGCCGTCGTTTTGCTGGACGAGCTGTGCGACGCCCTGGTTCTGCCCCTCGCGGGCGTCGACGCCAGGCGTGTCCGCGTCATCGTCCTGGAGCATATTGATACGGAACGAGGTCGCGGTCCCGGAGCCGGTGGCGCGACCGATGCAGAAGATCTCCTGGTCAGGGCCGCCGAGCTCGCTCCAGTTGGTAACCTCGCCGAAGTAGATCTGGCGGACCTGCTCACCGGTGAGTTCGGTGATACCGGCGTCGTAGATGTCGCTGCTGACGACGACCGGCTGCCCGTCGCGGCCGACGACGTGGTCGACGAAGTTCTCGTCGCGCTCGCTCTCGGAGATGTCGAGTTCGGCCGTGATCGGGCCGGAGGAGTTGCCGATGTCGACGAGTTCGTCCCGGACGGCCTCACAGCCGGTCCCGGAGTGGCTCAGGCTGACGCTCGTCCGGAACGGCGGATTCGAGCGTTCCTCCGTCGGTTCGTAGCCGTAGAGGCTGGCGAAGTAGTCCGCGAGGTGCATGTCCGTGTCGAGTTCGTCCCAGCCGGGAACCTCGGCGTCTTCCTCAGGGTTGCTGCCCCAGTACTCGCCGTCGTCTGGCGGGGAGTTTCCGCTCCAGTAGGAACTGCCGCGGTTGGAGATGGGATAGACCGTCGACGAACCCTCCGCGGTCAGGATGCTCGTGTCCATCCCTCCGTCCATTCCACCGTCACCGCCGTCGCCACCGTCGCCCCCGTCGCCGCCGTCGCCACCGTCGCCACCGCTATCCTCGGGTGTGTCGGTGTCGTCGCCGCCACCGCTGGAACAACCCGCCAGGCCAGCGGCCCCGACCGCCCCGGACGCTACCAGAAACTTGCGCCGCGATAGTCGCCCACTCGTCCGCTCTGAGTCGTGTGACATCACGCGAAGACAGACTGTATCGGGTAAAACCGGTTTATAATAGCACCACGTACAGGTACGGACCGTTCTGACCGCTATAGACTCACAGTTCTACTCAGAACTCTCTGACCGATACGTTCGGCTATATACCACTCTGTTCGTCGAGCGGGCGCGAGCAGCCGGTATCGAGAAAGCGGCGAGAATATAGCGGTCAGTCGTCGGCGGCGGCGCGCGTGCCGCCCGCAGCCCGGTGGTCGGCAACGTAGTCGACGAAGTTGTCGAACAGCTGTTTGACCTCGCAGGCCGCCTGGAAGTTCTCGGTCGTGATCCCGTCAAGCACCGACTGGATGCGCTCGTCGGTGAGCTGGTCGTCCTTGCCGGTCGTCACGTCGGCGGCGGTCTCCATGTCGTACTCGGGGTGAAACTGGACGGCGAAGACGTGGCCCTTGCGGAAGCCGTGGACGCCGTAGTCGTTCTCGGCGAGCAGTTCCGCACCCGGCGGGAGTTCGGTCACGCGGTCGGAGTGGGTCGTGAAGACGGTGAACTCGTCGTCGACGCCCGCCAGCAGGTCGGAGTCACCGACTCGCTCGACGGTCCGATAGCCGATCTCGTACTCGCTCATGGGCTCGACGGTCCCGCCGAGCACGTCCGCCAGGAGCTGGTGGCCGTAACAGACGCCGAGGAAGGGGATATCGCGGTCGATGGCCTGACTGACCCAGTCTTTCGTCGGCGGGATCCACTCCTCGTCCCAGTAGACCGAAGCCCGCGAGCCCGTCACGACGGCGCCGTCGAACTCGAACCCCTCCGGGTGCTGCCCGGTCGGGAGGTGGTACTCCACGAGGTCGGCGTCGAGTTCGCGCCGGAAGTTCCGGCGGTTGCCCGCGGGCTCGTGAGCGCCGTTCAACAGCGCGATGCGTGGCCGACTCATTGTGGATCGACAAGTTCTCAGCCTGTAAAAGGGTTTCAACTCCCGCGAGTCTCGCCGCGCTCGCGGTCGCCCGACATCGGAGACGAGCGCGGCCTTGCCGGAGGACCGCCTGCTGGCGATCGTTCCCTGCGTGCTACCTGTCCACGGGTTCGTTCATCTCGTCGCGGGCGCGGGCCATGTCTTCGACGACGCCGTCGTCGGCGAAGCCGCCTCGTTCTTCGATATCTTTCTCCGTCGTCACGAGGCGAGCGAAGAGTTCGTCGTCCGTCTCGTCGTCCCGTTTCACCAGTTCGAGTTTCCGTTTCGTCTCGTCGGAGATACGGATAGATGCGCCCATACTGTACTCGACGTATTCGAGATGGGTTTGCGGTTCGCCACTCGCGACTGAACGACCGCTCGTGGTCCCGGTGGGCTGGCTTCACTTCGGCGCTTCCAGAAAGCCCAGCAGCGCGTCGGTGACAGCGGCGCTCTCCTCGACGAAACACAGGTGCCCGCCCTCGACGGCGGTAACGGATCCACGCGGGAGGCCGGCGGCCAGATCTCGTCCTGCCTCTACCGGGACGACGGCGTCGGCCTCGCCGTGGAAGACGTGGGTGGGTGTCGTGATCTCGTACAGCGAGTCGGCGCGGTCGAAGGCGGTCATCGCCGCGGCCTGCGCGTCGAAGCCCGCGCGGTCGGTGTCCTCCTCGCGGCGCCAGCCGACGATGTCGTCGGCCACGTCCGGGTGTGCCGTGATGTCCGCGTCGAACGCGTTGCGTAGCGAGGCCCGAAGCGCCGCGGGGTCGTCGCGCGGGGCGAAGAGGGAGTCGAGCGCGTCGGCATCGACGCGGTCACCGCTGGCGGCGGTGTCGAAGAGCGTCAGCGTCGCCGCGCGGCCGTAGCGGGCGGCGTACTCCAGGGCGACCATGCCCCCGAGTCCCGCGCCGACGAGGTTCGCGTCGGCGACGCCCGCGGCCGAGAGCACCGCTTCGAGGTCCGCGGCGAGCGTGCGAACGTCGTAGGGGCCATCGGGCGCGTCCGAGCGGCCCGTGCCCCGGAGGTCCCAGACGACCGTCTCGAAGCCCGCGGCGACGGCGTCGTGTTGCCAGCCCCAGACCCACGCGCCGTACCCTGCGGGATTGACGAAGACGACGGTGTCGGCAGCGCGGTCACTCGTCCCCGCGGGGCCGGGCGCGTCGTCGTCCAGCGGTCGCGATTCACCGCTCAGTTCGTAGTAGAGGTCGACGCCCCGGTTGGTCGCGGTCGGCATCGGGTCGGGGTTGGCGCGGCGTTGGGAAGGAACTCACGGTCGGCTGCTGTCGCCGTCGGGCGACCGCAGTCGCGCCGCCCCGTTGCTTTTGCCGCTGCCGACCTACGCGCCGCTATGGGCCACTGCATCGCCTGCGGCGAGGAACTGATCGAAGTCGTCGAGAGCGACACGGACGCGCAGTTCACCGGCGACGCGACCGTCTGGGAGTGTCCGGACTGCGGCGGGATACTCGGTGTGAGCGAACTCGGGGTCTGACTGCTCCGGGATCGTCAGGCCGCGGGGGAGCCGTCGGCGGTCGGGTGGAGTTCGGGCGCGGCGTCGAACGGCGCGCCGTCTGCGTCGTCGGGCGCGTGGTCCGCGGCGTCGAGCGACACACTGTCCGCGTCGTGGTGCTTCGGTTTCGGCGTCTCGTCCATGGTCAGTCGTCCGCCGAGATGGGCTCGCCACTGGCGTCGGTCGGCGCGGGGCTCTCGCCGTCGTCGAAGGGGTACCACGACTGCTTGCCGTCGGCCAGACAGGGGTCCTCGTACCCCTCGACTTCCTCGGGTTCGGCGAGTTCGACGATGGTCTCGTGGCCGGTGGCGTCGACGAACTCCCGGAAGGTCTGGCCCTCCTCGCGCAGGGCGGCGTACGCCTCGACGAGATTGGCGATCATCCCGGGCACCTCGTCGGCGGGCACGCGCTGGCGCACCCAGTCGATGAACGTCGGCTCTTCGCCGATGCCACCGCCGACGCCCACGTCCAGCGCCTCGACCATCTCGCCGTCCTTGCGGGCGCGCATTCCCTGCAGGCCGATGTCGGCGGTCATCGCCTGCCCGCAGTCGGCCGTACAGCCCGAGTAGTGCATCTTGATGCGGTCGACGTCGTCGGGCAGCTCGACTTCCTCGCCGAGCCAGCGCAGCATGCGGGCCATGCGCGCTTTCGTCTCGGTCAGCGCGAGCGAACAGAACTCCGTGCCGGTGCAGGCCATCGCGCCCTGGACGAACGGGTTGGGCTCGGGCTGGTACGTGTCGAGCAGGTCCTCGTTGAGCAGGTTCGCCAGCTGGCCGTCGGGCACGTCCATAACCAGGGGATTCTGCCGGCGACTCAACCGGATCTCGCCGGAGCCGTACGCCGATGCCAGGTCGGCGAGTTCGATGGCGTCCTCGGCGGGCATCCGCCCGACGGGAACCGAGAGGCCGACGTAGTTCTTGTCGTCTTGCTGGTCGTAGACACCGACGTGGTCGTGGGCGCCGTGCTCGCTGCCCTTGCCGGCGTTGTAGGTGTACTCGCCGCGGAAGTCCGTCCCCGCCCGCTCCAGTTCGAAGTCGAGGCGCTCGTCGAGTTCCTCGCGGATGGCGTCGGTACCGTGTTCGTCGACGAAGAATCGAGCGCGGTTCTTCGAGCGGTTCTCGCGGTTGCCCGCCTCGTGGTAGTACTCGACGAACGCGCGGACCGTCTCCGTGGCCTGGTCGCGCGTGACGAAGAGGTCCAGTGGGCGAGCCTGCCGGGGTTCGCGGCCCCCGAGCCCGCCGCCGACGCGGACGTTGAAGCCCTTGACCTCTTCGCTGTCGATGAACTTGTGGGCGGGTTCGAGGCCGATGTCGTTGATCGAGTCCTGGGCGCAGCCCTGGCGACACCCCGTCACCGAGATGTTGAACTTCCGGGGCATGTTACAGAGCTCGTCGTCGCCACGGATCTCCGCCTGGATCTCGTCGAGTAACTCGCGGGATTCGACGTACTCCTCGGCCTTCCCGGCGACGGGGCAGCCGGAGATGTTGCGCATCGTGTCGCCGCCGGCCGACCGCGAGGAGACGCCCACCGCCTCGAGTTTCTCCCATATCTCGGGGATGTCTTCGAGTTTGAGCCAGTGGAGCTGGATCGACTGACGGGTCGTGAAGTCGATCCAGCCGTTGCCGAACTCGGGGTTCTCGGCCGGCCCCTTCGCGTAGTCGCGGGCGACTTCCCCGATGGCCTTCAGCTGACCAGGGTCGAGCACGCCGCCGCAGTTGGTCAGGCGCATCATGAAGTAGCTCTCCTGGCCGCCGCGGTGATGGAACACCCCCCAGAACTTGAACCGGGAGAACCACTCGTCGCGCTCGTCTTCCGGGATCGACTCCCAGCCCCGTTCGGCGAACTCCTCGATCTTTTCCCGCACCGCGTCCCCGTACAGCTCGTCTTTCCACGCTTCTTTCTTGTGTGGCATCGTTTATCACCAGTGTATGTTTGTTCGTATTTTCTGCTATTATCCGGACGAACGTCTTCTGATTTACGTTTCAGCTAGCCGCACGCGACCAATATAAGGATAATCGTTTATACTTCGCAAGTATTTTCTCGAAATTCACACGGACGGTCGAAATTAAAGGGCCTTAAACGGATTGGGTCGGGGTGGTCGAGCGGGTTTCGCGTCGTGCTCGCGGTCAGGTGCCGGCGTGGTCAGTCACCGACGCAGGCGTCGTTCGCGCGCGAGCACCGGACGCGTCGGCACGGACGGCCGGCGTATCGACCGAGACGACGGTGGGTTCGAGTCGTGCGAGCACGTCGGAGAGCCGGCCCGACCCGGCCGCGAGGGTCCGGTCGCACGCCGCCCGGACCGCCGCGGCGTCGTAGACGGCATGGAGCGGGTAGCACCGGCCGTCGGCCCGCGGGACTGCCGCGTCAGGCGCGGGTGCGGTGTCTGCGTCTGCCGGCCCGTCGCCCGCGCCCTGGCAGCCCTCGAACAGGCGGTCGAGCAAGGCGGCGTCGACGCAGGCGTCGCCGGCCACGACCGCGACGGTCGGCGCGGTTGCGACCCGGACGCCGGTGCGGATCGCCGCGACCAGGCCGTCGCCGGAGACCGGGTCGGCGGCGAGTCGGTAGTCGTCCTCGGCGACAGCATCGGCGGCGGTCAGTCGGCGCTCGACGGCGGCCCGCCGGTCGGCGGGGCAGCTGACGACCACGTCGTCGGCGACCGCGTCGGCCGTGGCGACGACCCGGCCGAGCGTCGGCCCGTCGCTCGACAGGAGCGGCCTGTCGACGCCCGCGAGTACGAGCACCGAGCGGCGCCGCGTCATGCGAGGAACCCCGTCTGTCCCGAGAAGGCCAGGTACAGCGAGAAGACGGTGATCACGATCGCGATGAGCATCTCGATGTACAGCAGCGCCTGCCCGTATTTCAGCCAGTCACTCCCGTCCGTGGCCTCGGGCTCCGCACTACCGGCTCCGTCGCTGTCGGCCGCTGGGTTCGCCATCAGTCGTCACCTCCCACGGCGACGCTGGGGTCGTCCGAGCCGAGCCACTTCCGCGCGGAGCCGATGCCGTGTTCGCGCGGGTCGTCCTCGTGGCGCATGGCCCACGCGTAGAAGGCCATGAACGGGAGGAAAAAGACCGCGGCGACGGCGGCGTAGCCCAGGTGGATGTTCCCGATGAACCCGAACACGAGCGGGTAGACGATCCCGCCGCTGGTCGAGATACCGCCGATGAAGCCCGACGCCGTGCCGGGCCGGTCTGGGAACATCACTGGCACGATGGCGAAGACGCCGCCCGTCCCGAAGCTCACGGTGATGCCGAAGATGGCAAGCACGATGACCGACGCCGGGAGGATCCCGGCGAGCCCGATGACCGTCAGCGCGACCATCGTCAGCGTGATCAGGATGAGCGCGGTCATCAGCCAGTGGACCCGCGGCGAGTAGTCCTGCCCGGTCGCGAGGAAGGGGTACGGCGTCCACCCCTTGCGCTGCCAGAGGTCCGACATGTAGCCCGAGAACGGCCGGAACAGCGACGCGTTGAATGACTGGACGGCCGCGAACGTCCCGGCAGCGGTCTGGATGTCCGACGTGGAGTTGAAGCCGAGGTCTGCGATGGCCCCCTCGAAGCCGGTCGCGTAGTAGTTCGGGAGCCAGGAGTTCATCGCGATCTCCAGCCCGAACGACATCGCGTACGCGAGCATGAGGGCGATAGCCGAGTATCGCGTCCACACGAAGGCGGTGTCGCTGAAGGAGGTGTTCTCCTTCGCGGTCTCTGCGGTCTCGATGTCCTTCGCGGCCTGGCCGCGCCACTTGTAGACGGCGGCGATGACCAGGGCGACGATGCCGAGGTGCAGGAACGCGTCGGAGAAGTTCACGCCGTACAGCCGCGGAAGGACGATGGCGCCGACGCCCGCCCCCGCGTTGCCGGTCCCCGCGTAGAGGCCTTCGGCGGTGCCGATCTCCGATTCGTCGAACCACTGGGCGACGTGCTGGATGCCGACGACGAAGCTGATACCCGCCGACGCGACGACCATCCGCTCGACGAACAGCACCCAGAAGCCCGAGGCGAACGCGGAGGCGATGCTCACGATACCCGCGTACGTGAGGATGATAGCGAAGACGTTGTGCGCGCCGAGCTTGTCGGCGGCCCAGCCTGCGAGCACGCGCCCCGGCGGCGCGAGCCAGATGGCGGAACTGGCGAGCAGCGTGATCTGCGCGCCGCTGAGTCCGTAGTAGGACTCGATGCTTGCGCTGAAGGCAGCCGTCGAGAACCACATCAGGAACGCCCAGAAGAAGGCGACGGTCGCGAGGATCAACTGCTCTATCTTGTTCGTCACGCCGGCTCACCTCCCGCGACCGCGACGGTTCGCTCCTTCGGGACCAGCCGCACCGCGCACTGCTTGAGGTTCGGCTCCGCGGACTGGGGGTCGACCGCCGGGATCGTCAGGTCGTTCGTGTCCGGGTGGTGGATCGGCAGCCAGACCACCCCTTCGGGGATAGCCTCGTCGGGGTCGATCCGCGCAGCCACGTTCCCCCGCCGGGACTCGATCTGAACCTCGACGATGCCGGCGTCGTCGTCCGTCGCGTCCGCGAACTCGTCGGTGTCGACGCCGACCGCGTCGAGGCTGGCGGCGTCGATCCGCACCGGGCCCGGACTCGCCGGGTCGGTCTCGACCGCGTCCGTGCCCGCGATACCGAGTTCGGCCTCGACGGTCGCGGGGTGGACGCGGGCGACGAGCGGCTCCGGATCGTCGGGCGACTCGCGCGAACGGACGCCGGTGTTGTACCCGTCTGCCTCGCGGGCCGTGGTCAGCGTCAGCGGGTACTCGTCGTCGACCGGTTCGGGCAACTCCCGACCGGTACCGCCGGCGAAACGGGCCCGCCCCGAGGGCGTCGGGAACGACCAGTCGCCGGCCGAAGCGGGCGTCGCGTCTTCCGAGACAGCCGTGTCTTCGGCGGCCTCGAAGTAGCGGTAGTCGGTGCTCGACTCGGCATCGGGCGCCGGCCAGCGGACCGCGAGTTCTTCCTCGAGGCGGTCGTAGCTGATGCCCGAACAGTCGCCGAGCGTCCCCGCGGTGAGCGCGGTGAACTCGTCGAATATTGCCCGGGGGTCGGTGACCTCGAAGAGACCGTCGAACAGCGCGTTCCCGACGGTCGTGATGATATCAAGGTCCGTCCGGACGCCGCCCGGGAGGTCCGTCGCTGGGCGGACCCGCGAGACGGTGCGCTCCATGTTGATCGCAGTACCGTCGGACTCGCCCCACGTCGCCGCGGGCAGGACCACGTCGGCCAGTTCGGTCGTCTCCGTCCGGAAGGAGTCCTGAACGACGAGGAAGGCGTCGTCGAGGTGATCGGCGACCAGTTCGGCCTCGGGCGCACCGGCGACAGGGTTGGTCGCGACGGCGTACACCGCCTCGACGGGCCCGTCGGCGATAGCCTCGACGGTGCCGACCGGGCCGGGCCCGGTGTCGTCGGGCAGTCGGTCGACCGGCACGTCCCACTCCTCGGCGACGAGGCGCCGGCTCTCGGGGTCGTCGAAGTCGCGCTGGCCGGGCCAGCCACCCTTCGAGGAGCACACTCTGGTACCCATCGAGTTCGCCTGGCCGGTCAGCGAGAACGGCCCGCTGGCCGGGCCCATGTTCCCGGTGGCGAGACAGCAGTCGATGAGCGCGCCAGCGGTGTCGGTCCCCTGGACGGACTGGTTGACGCCCATTCCCCAGTAGACCAGCGTCGGGTCGTCGAGGGCGCTCGCGAGTTTCTCGACGGCCGCCATCGGGACGCCGGCGCGTTCGGCGGCGGCCGCGGCGTCGGGCAGGCCCGCGACGAGTTCCTCGAAACCGCTCGTCGATTCGGCGACGAACTCCGCGTCGACTCGGTCGGTCTCAACCACGTGCGCGAGGACCGCGCGAGCCAGGTCGAGGTCGCCGCCGAGGTCGGGACTGAGGTGCGTGTCTGCCGCCTCTGCCGTCTCGCTCTCGACGGGGTCGACGACGATCAGTTCGCTGTCGGGGTCGTCGGCGCTGTCGGCGATCCACCGGAACATCACCGGGTGGGCGACCCGTGGGTTCGCGCCCCAGACGACGTGGCTCTCGGCGTCGGGAATGTCGTCGTAGGTACACGGCGGCGCGTCGCTACCGAAGGCGTCGTAGTAGGCGTTGACGGCGCTGGCCATGCACAGCGTCGTGTTCGCGTCGTAGTACTGGGTCCCGAACCCGCCGCGGGCGAGTTTCCCCAGCGCGTAGGCGGCCTCGTTGGTCTGTTGGCCGCTTCCGAGGACGGCGACGCCGTCGCGGTCGCGTTCGAGCGTCTCCCCGAACTCCTCGACGATGCGTGCCAGCGCCACGTCCCAGGTGGTCGTTTTCAACTCGCCGCCGCGGCGGACGAGCGGTTGCGCGAGCCACTCGCCGTCCGGATCGGCCGTCTCCTCGACGCCGCGCTGACAGGCCAACCCCCGGTTGACCGGGTGGGCGGCATCGCCCCGGACCGTGTCGAGGCCGTACCCCACGTCGACCCCGCGCTGAACGTGGCCACACCCGACCGCACAGCGCATACACGTTGTCGACACCCAGTCAGGCACGCGACGGCCCCCCACCAACGGACGCGCCCCACGCGCCCGCCGATCCGTCATTAACTTTCATTTTCGACCACTCGTCCACTAATTTTCTTAGTCGCATTATATTCGTCCACCAGTTCTCGGTTCAGCGTGATGTGTAGGTTGCATATAACCCTAATCGTTTGGTGTTTCGAAATAATAACGGGTTCAGTGGACGAACAGACAGTATTAGCACAGATTCTTTCGATATAAGGATGTAAAGTGCCGACGTAGCGGTGGGAAAATCCGACGCGCGTCCGGTTTTTGAGCGTGGGCGGGCGATGGGTGTCCGCGGTGACGGCGCGGTCGCGGGTCAAACCCGCGCGCTGGACGGCGCTCAGACGCCCCATTGCGGCGGTTCTGTCCGTTTCCCACCTCCATCGGCGGCTTTCTGCATATCGGTGAGCAGGTATTCGGTTGGCAAGTAGGGCGTCGCTCGACCGGTCGAGCCCGCGCTCACAGCGGGAGCGAGTCGGTCAGCGAGGACGGGTCGGGCTCGTCGAGGTCGAGGTCGACGCCGAGAGTCGTCTCGACGGCGGCGGCGACGGCCGTGGGGAACGGTTCCGGCGCGACCGAGACCGGCGCCTCGTGGAGCGCGGTCGTCTCGCTCTCGGGGAGAGCGGCGTCGGCCTCGTTAAGGTGGCGGTCGTCGGGGTCGGCCCGGTTGGCGACGACGGCATCGGCCCGTGCGTCCACGTCGGCCAGCAAGTCCCGCGTCCGCGGGAGGGAGGCGACGCCGTGAGCGCTGTCCGGTGCGACCAGGACCACCCGGTCGGCGGCGGTGACGGCCGCGAGGGCCGGGTTCGCAGCGACCGGCGGCACGTCCACGAGCACCCGGTCGTACCGGTCGGCTGCCGTCGACAGGCGCCCGGCCAGTCGCCGGGCGGCGGCACTCGTCTTCGCCCGCGCGAGTTGCTCGAAGGGCGCCCGCGCCGGTGCGACGTGGACCGCACCGGGCAGGTCCAGGCCGAGCGGCGTCGTCGCCTCCGCCAGCGGCAGGTCCTCGGTCACCGCGTCGGTCACGTCCGTCCCGACCTCGCCGGGAACCGCCGACGCCAGCCCCTGCGTGCCGAACGCGGCGTCGACGACTGCGACGTCCCTGTCTGCTCGCGCCATCGTCGCCGCGAACTCCAGGGTTGACCGCGTCGTTCCCGCTCCCCCGACTGTCCCCACGAACGCACACACCGTCCCAGTCATGTGACCGGGTTGTCACCCTCTCGGATATAAACCTACGTGATCCGCGTCCTCCGTCCGACCGAAAACCATTATGCACCGAGAGGAGAGGGTCGCGTATGCGACGCGGGGGACTGGTGATACTGGTCGTAGCGCTCGCGCTGGCGGCTGGCTGTTCGGCGCTCGGGGGGTCGAGCGGCCCCGACGGACCGATGCCGCCCGGCGTGGCCGACAACGGCTCGGTCAACGAGACGAAACTGCAGAAGACACACGTCGCGGCCGCGAACGGGACGACGGTGAAGGTCACCCACCGAAACGGCGACCGACGGACCGTCGCCTATCGTGGCCCGAACGCGTCGTTCGTCCGCGACGAAGACGGCGCGACCTACGCGATGGGGCCGGTCAGCGTCAGCAACGAGACGTTCGGGGGAGCAGACTACGAGTTCGACTTCGCGCGCAACTCCTCGTTCGACTTCGGCGATGCCACCGCGCCCGTCCGGTTCGCCCGGAACGTTCGCCTCGGCACGGCGGAGTACGAACACGCCGGCACCCGGACCGTCGACGGGACCGACCTCCACGAACTCGAACTGGTCGACACGACGAGCCTCGGGAACGCGCTGGGCCACTACACCGGCACGATACTCGTCGACGAGCAGGGGCGGATCCACAGCCTCAGCGGCGAGGTCGGCGAGAACAAGTCCGTCGCCGACGAGTACGAGTTCACGTACGACTGGGGCGTCGAGACGGTGCCCGAACCGTCGTGGCTCGATTCGGTCCCGCGGGGCGAGGCGCGCAAGACCGCCAGTGGGACCGCCTTCGCTTTCGAGTTGACCGGTGGACCGTCGGTCCCAGCCGGCACCGAACTCACGTTCGCACACGACGGCGAAACCCATCGTATGACGCTGAACGAGTCGCTCGCGCCCGGTGAGACGCTGGCGCTCGGTCTGCGGGACGCCAACGACGGCCGGACCCTCGCCGTCTCGCGTGGGTCGCTCGACGGCGCGGCCCTCGTGGACCTGCGCGGCAAACGGACCCAGCTCTCGGGGACAGTGACGCTCGACGACGGGACCACCGTCTCGGTGACCGTCAGTATCGGCTACATCGATATCTGAGCCGGGCGCTCCCGAACCGATTCGGTTCGGGGGGTCGGACGGTCTCGACCCGAAGCGGGGGGTAACGTCAGCGTTTTCACCGTTCCGCGCCTACTGCGCACATATGAATCGGCGCGACGTTCTCGCGGCCACAGGTATCGCGGTCGCCGGCAGTGCGGGCGCGTACTTCCTCTTTCGGGACACCCGGAGCGCGGCCGTCGAACACCCCGGCACGCTCGATGCGACGTTCGCGGCCAACGGCGACTACCCGAGCGACGAGGACTCGAGCGACGGTCGCCCGCCGGCGTTCCCGAATCCGCCCGCGAGCCCCGACGCTGACCCGTCGACGTTCGACACGCTCTCGATGAACGGCGAGACGGTACGACTCGCGCCCATCGACGTGGTCGAGCGGTGGTACCGTCGCGGCGAGGCGCGCTTCGTCGACGCGCGCGGCCTCGGCCAGTACGAGAAGTCACACATCTACGGCGCGGTCAGCTCCTCGGCCGAGCAGGGCTCTTCGGGCGGTGCCATCGACCCCTGGCCGAGCGACGCCCGGACCGTCACCTACTGCGGCTGTCCACACCACCTCTCCTCGATGCGCGCCGCCGGCCTCCAGAAGGGCGGGCACACGAACGTCTACGCGCTCGACGAGGGCTTCATCGAGTGGTCCGACCGCGGCTATCCGATGGCCGGCACCGGCTTCACCGGGGGCGAGAACGCCGACCTCCGGGAGTGGACTATCGACGGGCGCGTCGACGCGGCCTACGCCGGTCAGTACGCCTGGGCTCGCACCGACGCGAGTCAGGAGGCGGTTCCGATCCGCGACGACGGTGCCTTCACCATCCACGTGCGCTTTCCCGACACCACGAGCGAGACGCCGATCGAGGTGTCGACGCCCGCGTTCTCGGTCACGCGCGCGCTCGGCGACCTCGCGTCCGGGACTGTGACCGGTGCGTGAGGGTCGCCGCGCGTCGACCGGTGTGTAGGGAGCGCCCGTGGCGGGGTACGGTGAGTGCTCGTGGCGGGGTACGGTGAGTGCCCGCGTCGGGGTTCGGTGAACACACAGCGGGGCGCGGTGGGAGTCCACGGCGGGGAGCGCATCGGCGAAGACGCACCTTCCCGTCGGTTGACAGGGCCACACGGAACCGTATCTTACTTACTGGGTGGTCGCACAGGTACACCCGAATGGACGACCCGGTGTTACTCACTGGCGCGAGGGGGCGGGTCGGCAAGGCGATCCGGGAGGGGCTGAGCGATGAGTATGAGTGGAAACTCCTCTTCCACAATCCGCCCGACGAGGAGCCAGCCCACGAGTATCTCATTGGCGACGTGGTCGACGACGAGGCCGTCGCCGAGGCGATGGAGGGTGTCGGCGCAGTCATCCACCTCGCCGGCGACCCGCGGCCCAACGCCCCGTGGGATTCGGTCCTCTCGACGAACATCGACGGCACACAGAAGATGTACGAGGCCGCCGTCGAGGAGGGCGTCGAGAAGTTCGTCTTCGCCTCCTCGAACCACGCCGTCGGCGCCTACGAGACCGACCAGCGGACCCCCGAGATGTACCGCTCGGACGACGACTTCCGCCTCGATGGCAGCGAGTTCCCCCGCCCCGGCAACTACTACGGCATCTCCAAGGCCAGTTGCGAGGTCATGGGCCGGTACTATCACGACGAATACGGGATCTCGGTCTGCAACGTCCGCATCGGCAACCTCACCCGCGGTCACCCCCCTATCGACTACGAGCGCGGCCAGGCGATGTGGCTCTCCTACCCCGACTGCGCCCGTATCCACCGCTGCGCGCTAGAGGCCGACTACGACTTCGAAACCGTCTACGGCATCTCCGACAACGATCGAAAGTACTACTCGCTCGACCGCGCGAGAGAGGCGCTGGGCTACGACCCACAGGACAACTCGGCCGAGTGGGACGGCGACGAGCACGTCGAAGGCGAGCGCTGAGGGCGTGAGAGATTTCAGGGATCAGTTCCGGTTCTGGTGCCCCGTTTTCGGAGTCGGACACGCCGCGTCGGTGCCCCGTCGCTATCGGCCGGTCCGATGGAGTACGGTTTCCTCGGTTCGTAGATCCGTTCGTTGATACGGAACGGATCAGGCAGTGTGTGACTCCGCTCGGACGCAACCGAACACACCGACGACGCCGTCGAAGGTTCGTCGTCGGGTTCGAACGAGAGGAAGCGGAAACAGCCGGACCTGCCAGTCAACGGGGACGCGCTACTGTTGATCGGCGCCCTCGAACGTCACGGCGCGACCCACCTCGAAGACAGAGAAACGCCTGCACTGATACCCATCCACGCGCTCCTTTCTGCTGCGCACCGGAACGCCAGTGACCGACGCCAAGACGTGCAGAGTCGCTGGCTGGGTCGGCGACACCACGACAGACCTGTGAGCGGGCAGTTCGGACCCGTCCAGCGGACAACGCGCCGGAATCAGTGACGCAAAAACGACGAGATGGTCTGAGATCCCTCGAGGCCGCCGAGACCGACCGGGAGCAGGTGACGAGCGTGGACCGGGAGACGGTAGACGACGCGCTGGACGTGACTGCACTGTCCGAGAGCGGCGTGTGCGAGGTCGAGGAAGGCGGACACGACGTGGACGGGGAAGAGAGCGTGACGGGTCTACAGAAGGTGAAAAAAGGAACCTGCGGAATCTACCACTGATCGTACATCGTCTGGGCGTACTGTTGGGACCGAGACTGGTCGGGGACCACGTCCGTCCCGGATTCTCGTACCGCACACGCTTGTCCGACACCATTAGAATGGCGGAACAGTGTGCACGCAATTTCGTCATTCCGGGTCGCCCAGAATGCTTCATCCGCGATCGGATACTCGTTGGGTTCACTGACCCCTGCCCTCGCTGTTTCCATACGGTTTTCTGCACCGTCAATATCGTCGAATATTTCTACTGTTAGCAGGACTACGATCGACTCGTCTTCGCTAGTGAATACAGCGTCGAAGTTCTCGTTCAACTCGTCGTTGCGGACCCACCCGTCAGGAAAGGCGCCCACCGAGAGCAACAGTTCTTCTTTCGATCCCTGGTCATACTGTGGGCTCGGTGCCGTCGGAGTAGCGGTTTCGGTAGGTGTTCCGCCGCCGCCACCGCCGGTCAAGCCTGAACAGCCGGCAAGTACAGTGCCACCTGCGGATGTAGCTATCGTTGCGAGGTACTGTCTTCGATTCAACTTCATTTCATTCGGTGAAGATTAGGAGGGATCATAAGAGTTCAGTGCCAGACTCAAAATTTGATATTCCACCGTTCATCGCAGTCACCACCTGTCCTGTCTGCGGGGAAGGGGTCAGCGGGAGTACCGACACGTACCCCAGCCTCGTGTGCGACGACCGAGGAGTCAGGGAAAACGGTGAGGAATCCGGGCACTGCTGGCCGCCCGGCGGAGAGTCCCAGTTGTGTGTTCGCCGGGATGTCCCGGTCGAGGAAGGTGAGGAAGTCACGGAGAACGGCGGCTTTCGTGTTGGCCACGTCCATCTGCGGAGACGCGTCGAGAACGTCTTCAGCCCATCAGACAGAGCCCCGAACCGGGCCCCTGTTCAGCTGTCTCCGTCACGTCCTTCCGACGAGGTAAGAACCCGGTGGACGGGTCCCGCTGGTTACGGCGCTATTCGTAGTAACTCAACCGTTCTACGACTTGCGCGAAGGCAACGTTCTGTTGAACGTCAGTGATTTGGATAGTCACCCGCTCGCCCTGATCGGTGTCGGGAACGATCACGACGAAACCACGCTCGACGCGGGTGATGCCGTCGCCCTGGTCGCCTATATCCTCGATTTCGACGGTGCGTTGCTCTCCCTCTTCGACAGGTGGCTTCTGTGGGCTGTGTTCGCGCTCTGGTTCGGTTTCAGACTCGTCGGGTTCGTCCGTGGACGAGGCTGGTAGAAGCGCTACCCGATACGTCTCGCCGTTCTGAACGTCGCCAAGGCGAACCTCCTGTCTCGGGACTTCGACCACGTAGGATCCGTCTCGTTCTTCGACTTGTGCGGAAAACAGACAGCGGAGTTGGTCCGGAATATCCATCTAAGACGCCTCGTACCCGAGATACAGAAGGCGGATCACTTGGCTCTACTGGCTACGGACAGCCGACAGAGCGTGAGTCCCGATACACAGGCAGCGTCCGTCGCTCCGGACTGCCGACCGTCTCGCAGGCGGGACACTCGGTCGAGATGCGCGTCTCGCCGTCGCTCTCTCGTACTCGACCGACAACCACGCCCCGGGAACCCGCTCACCACACTCCGGGCACCGTCCGAGTTCAGTGCGTCACTGTTCGTCTGAAGGCGAGAGGGAGCGTGTGACAACGCATCGCGAGAGGGAGCGTGTGACAACTCAAGGCGAGGGGGTGCGTGTGACGACCCGTTGATGCGTGTTTTCAGTGTCTGAGAGCGCCCCCTCATTATTAATCGTGCGGCACGGGTACGGTGAGTCATGGGTACCCGTGGAATACTCACTCGGCTACTGCCCGGTACCAGGACGGTTGTCGTAGTCGAGTGCCGCCGGTGTGGGGCCACGGTCGGTCCCGAAACGGACCAATGTCCTGAGTGTGGGGCGGCCGAGTTTAGCAAGTACGAGATCGCGGGGTAGTGGTCAGCTATGTCCGTGCTGTAATCGCCGTGAGGGAGAGACCCCCGATCGACTCCACCTGCGCGGCGGTCAGGTTCTTTTCTGTGGGTCGGTTCGTCCGAGTTTTCCGTGACTATCTCGATCGCGGCGTACCCGTTCTCGAGAATGGCAACCGCCGGGTTTCGTCGATCGTAACCGACAATCAGCCCCACGAGGTGAACACTCGCTCGAACGCGCGAAGGAGGCGGTGGGCGACGACGCCCCGGACAGCTCCGCCGAGTGAGAGGGTGACGAACACGTCGAGGGCAAGCGCTGAACACGTCGCCGGCCCTGACGTTTTCATGCACTGAAGTGACGGCCTGACTTTCATGTCGTTTGAGTCGAGAAGGCATCGTATGTCTGACCGCACGAGCGGGGCGACGGGGTCGGGACCGGCGAACGGGCCTGGTCGTGGGTCCACACCGGGCCCGCGCTGGCTACCGTCCGGTTCGACCCTCGTCGTCGTCTTCGTCGTCCTCGTGTCACTCGTCGCACCGGTCGCGGGAACGGCTGTCCTCGGAACACCCGACGCGGCAACTGGGTCGACCGCTACCGCGACGCCAACAGCCACACACGCACCCGACACCACGACACGGGCGGGTGCGTCGCCGGCGCCGTCGACTCGCATGCCGGTCGCGAGGGGAGGTGGGGACGCGACCGCTTCGGGCGGGCGGGTCGCCGAGAACGCGACCGGGGCGGACGATGGAGCGTCGACGAGCGACGCACGGAACGCGACCGGTGCTCCGCCGCGGCGGCTCCCGTACACGCGGCCGGTCAATCACGACGAGATCCCGCTGGTCAGGGGGTGGCAGCGGACCTATCCCGGGTCGAACCGGGACGCCGCGAGCGGGGTGGCGGCGCTTGACAACGGCGGCTACCTGACCGCGGGGTACGACGGCTACACGGGCGCGACGGAAACCCTCGAGGGGGACTTCCGGGTCGACATCGTCGGAGCGAACGCCGAGCGCAGCGGGGGTTCGCTGTTCGCGGGCAAGGGCCGCGGCGCCACCAGACTGGCAGACGGGAGTACCGTGGCCGTGGGCGAGCGGCTCATCATCCACCAGACGGCGCGCGGCGAGGAGGAACGCTACAGCGCGGCGACGGTCGTCGGCTACGGACCGAACGGGACCCAGCGGTGGGTCGCCACGCCCCACGCGGAGATGGTGCGGGCACAGGACGGACCGATCTCGACCAGCGACGCGCGCGGCGCGGCGACGGCCCACGGCGGCGGAACGGTCGTGACGGGGTTCATCCAGAAGGGCAAGTCACCCGCTGTGGGGAGCCTCGGTGGCTCGGCCATGCTGATGCGGATCACGCCGGGTGGGCAGGAAGCGTGGAACCGCTCGTTCAACGAGAACCCGAAGGAGGAGATCTGGTCCGGTGAGGACGTCGCCCGGACGCGGACGGGCTATCTGGTCGTCGGCGACGCGCTCGACGGGACGGCGAGCACGGTCGACACCGACGGCCTGCTGGTCTGGACGCGAAACAGGGAGGTCGTGCGGTCCCGCCAGCTGGGCGGGTCGAGCATCGACACGTTCAACGCCGTCGAGCGGACCGACGACGGCGGTCACATCGCCGTCGGCACGCGGACCGAGGGCGGCGAAACGGACGCGTGGGCGGTCAAGCTCTCGCGCGGCGGCGCGGTCGAGTGGGAGCGCACCTTCGGCGGCGGCGGCGACCAGTTCCTCACGAGCGTCGTCCAGGAGGCCGACGGGAACCTCACCCTCGCGGGCGGCTACGCCAACGAGTCCAGCCCCAAGGGGACCCCGCCGGTGTCGGACGACCCGTGGCTGATCCACGTCACACCCGACGGCGACGTGGTGTGGTTCGCGACGGTCGAGGGCAACGCGAACGCCCGCGCCGAGGACATCACGTTGCAGGAGAACTACTACGGTATCGCGGGCCGGGGCGGTCCCTCGGGACAGGACACGTTCGTCACGCAGGTGCTGCGCTGTCACGACACGACCGGCGACGGCGACCCGGACAGCGACGGGGACGCGCTCTGTGACAACTGGGAGAAATACGGGATGGACGTCGACGACGACCCGGAGCTGGAGGTCGACCTCCCGGGGCGCGGGGCCGACCCGGAGCACAAGGACATCTTCCTCGAGGTCGACTACATGGACTGTGACGTCCAGGGGAGCGAGGAGTGTCTCGTCCTCCACGACCACAGGCCGATGCGCGGGTCGCTGGACCGGATCGAGGCGTCGTTCGCGGACGCACCACTGACGAACCCCGACGGGGAGACGGGGGTGAACGTCCACTTCATGGTCGACGAGGCGGTCCCCGAGAACAAGCAGATAGACAAGGCCCTCGACGAGTTCGAGACGATACGGAACGGCGGCGACGACTGTGGGACCGGGCCGAGCGACGGGCACTTCGGGCGCGAGGCCGACCGGAAGGACGACGCCTGTCAGCGCATCCTCGAGGCGCGGCAGCTCACCCACCACTACGTGCTGATGGCGCACAACAACTCCTACGACGCGCTGGGGCTTGCGCCGACGCCGGGCAACGACCTGCTGGTGTTCGCTAACGGGCCCAGAGCCGAGGATATGGCCGTCGAGCGGGCGCGGTTCAGCGAGACCAAGCGCCTGATAGAGGACAGTTCGGTCCACGAGGAACAGCAGTGGCTGGAGGCGGTGACGATCATGCACGAACTCGGCCACAACCTCGGACTCAACCACGGCGGGGGCGACGACACCAACGACAAGCCGAACTACCTGAGCATCATGAACTACCAGTACGCGCACAACCGGGCGGGCAGAGCCATCTCCGTCCCCGGCGTCGAGAACGGCGAGTGGGTGCGCGTCGGCGCCGACCTCGACTACTCGCGCGAGAAGCTCCCGCCGCTCGTCGAGTCGGGGCTCGCGGAGGGCAACGGGATTCAGGGGCCCGCCGACGAGCGGTCTGTCTTCCAGGTCAACGACAGCAACGTCCCCCACATCACGCACTACATCGTTCCGGGACAGGGCGGTATCGACTGGAACGTCGACAGCATCGTCCGCGGGACGGTGTCGGCTGACCTCAACCTCGACGGGAACCAGACGACGCTCCGGAGTCACAACGACTGGGACAACATCGTCTTCGACTTCCGTGACACGGTCTGGTACAGAGACGAGGTCGGCGGCGCGCCGCAACTGGCCGACTTCGGCGGCGAGTGGACGCCGGCGGGCCACCTCGACGCCGGACTCGGGTCGCCCGACGCCGACGACGACGGCGTCGCGAACAGCGCCGACAACTGCCCGCTAGTCGCCAACGCCGACCAGACCGACGGCAACGACGACGGACAGGGCGACGCCTGCACGCGTGAGAGCGCGCCCCCGGTCCCGGCGTTCACGTACGCGGGCGGCGCGAACGCGACGGTGCGGTTCAACGCCTCGCGGTCGGTCGACCCCGACGACCGTGGCGTGGTCGGCTTCGAGTGGACGTTCGCCGACGGCGCGACCGCCGCCGGCGCGACGCCGACTCACCAGTTCCCCGAACCGGGGAGCTACGAGGTGACGCTGACCATCACCGACTTCGACCGCGACGCCGCGACCGTCTCGCGGACGATCACCGTCGGCGCCGACGAGTCGGGCTCCGTCGGCGACCCCCCGACGGCGACGGCCACCTCGACAGCGACGCCGACGGCCACGCAGACAGAGGCAGCCACGGCCACGCCGACGGAGGCGGGGACACCGATACCGACGGCGGTCGGGACGCCGACTGACACGCCCGGAGAGACGGCGACCGCCTCCGGCGACGCACGGACTGAGAGCGCGACCGCCAGCGGTGCGCGGACCCCGACCCGAACGGCGGCCGTCGCGGCCGAGACGCCCACGGACGGCGCGGCCACGAAGACCGACGGCTCGGGCGTCTTCGGCGGTGACGACGGGGATGGTGGCTCCAGCGACGGCGGCCCCGGTTTCCTCGTGGTAACGACGTTGCTCGCCGTCCTGTGCTGTGCGCTCGCGCTCCGTCGAGTACGGTCGGACGACCAGTGACCGGTCCGGGGTCGTTCGGGAGCACACCGATTGCTGCACCGATATCCCGGACGGACCGCACGACGCCGTGGGTCGGTCCGGCACCGACTGACCGCACCCGCTTCAGGCCTCGGAAAGGGCGTACAGCGTGCCGCCGAAGGTGACGAGATAGACGGTCCCGTCGACGACGGCGGGGGCGTCGACGAACACCTCGTCGTCCGGGTTCTCGAACTCAACGACCGTCTCGCCGGTCGCGGCGTCGAGCCCGTAGAGGTAGCCGGGCAGCTGCAGCGAGTTCTGTATCGACGTCAGGTAGAGGGTGCCGTCGACCAGACAGGGGTGGCTCAGTCCGGGCGCGCCGACGAGGCTGCGGTTCCACGTGGGGAGCGTCTCGCGCCAGCTAGGGCCGCCCGGCCCGGACGTCCACTCGCCGACGGCGTCGGTCGTGAGGTCGATACCGGTGACGCCACCGCGGTTGTCCTGTGCGACGAACAGCCGGCCACCGCCGGCACACACGCTGCCCGGGATGCGGTAGTCGACCTCGTATCCGTAGTCCGTCGACGGCTCGCCCGTCCGGAGGTCGATCATCCGGAGGACGATAGAGAGGGGCTTCCAGAGGTGGCCACCGTACACCGTCGGCGACCCGCCTTGCGGGATACCGCCGGTGTAGCCGCCGGCGTGCCAGACGACATCGCCGGTCGCGGCGTCGAACGCCCAGTTGCCGTGATAGACCACGCCGTCGTGGACCGCGAGTTGCCGCCGATAGGGATGTCGCTTCGGCGGGTCGCGGTTGAGCCACTCGCGCTCGCCCGTCGCGGCGTCGATAGCGTGGACGTTGTTGAAATCGTCACCGACGTAGACGGTCCCGTCGACCACCGTCGGGACGCCGTCGACGAAGATGGTCGCGGGGTCGGCCTGGCGCTCGGCCTCCTGGATCGGCTCCGTCTCCCAGACCGTCTCGCCGGTCGCAGCGTCGAGCGCGATCACGGTCGCCCGCTCGAACGTAGTGAGATAGACCCGACCGTCCCGGACCGCGGGCGCGTTCAGGGACAGCAGCTGGTTCTCGTACTCGACCGAGAGCTGGCGGGTCCACACTTCCGTCCCGTCAGCGGTGTCGAACGCGTGGACCGTTCGGGCCCCGTTGGCGACGTAGATGATGCCGTCGGCGACCGCGACGCCGGGTCCGCCGCCGCGGTCCCCAGTCGGCCGCCGGGCAAGCGGCTGCGACCAGCGCGCCGCGAGTTCCCCGGTCGGTGCGTTCGTGTTCGGCTTGTGTCCCCGGTTCAGCGGGTCGTACTGTCGCTGTGGCCACCCCGACAGCGCCGGGGGGTCCGAGATGTCGAGGCCGCCCGTCGGCGTGGCCTGGCCCCCGGCGCCACCCGCGCGTTCCCGACCGCCCGTGGTCGTCGGACCCCCCTGATCCGACCCACCGTCACCGTCGCCGTTCCCACCGTCCAGGCGGTCGGCACAGCCGGCCAGCCCGCCCGCGAACGCTGTCGTCCCCGCGAGGAAGGCCCGACGGGACACGCGGTCGTTCGTCATCGGTCGTCACCCCTGCCGTTGGCCCGCCACGCCGCGAGGGACGCCCCGCCGACCAGCCCCGCCGCGCCTGCGACGATGCCGAAGCCGGGGCCATCCGCGCCGGCGTCCTGCCCGTTGTCCACGCCGGCGCCCGGGTCGTCGTCCCCGCCCGGGGGCGCAGAGTCCGTCGAGCCCCGCGCCCGGGTCGGCGTCGCAGTGGGGCCGGCGGTCGGGGTCGGCGTCCCCATCTCGATGGACATCCCCTCGCGGCGCCGGACCCAGCTCTCGTGGTGGCCCAGCGAGCCGAGATTCGTCCGGGAGTCGTCGCTGCTCGCCGTGCCGTCTGTTTCGAGCGCGTAGACGGTCGCGTCCCAGCTGCCGACGTAGACGACGCCGTCGACGACCAGCGGCGCGGACCAGACGATGTCGTCGGTCTCGAACTGCCAGACCGGGTCGCCGGTGGCGCGGTCGAGCACGTGGAGCGAGTTGTCGTTGCTGCCGACAAACACGCGGTCGCCGGCGACGGTCGGCCCGCTTATCACCCTGTCGTCGGTCGTCGTCGCCCACTGCTGTTCGCCGCTCGCCGCGTCGAGCGCGAACACCGTCCCGGCGTCACAGCCGACGTAGACCGTCCCGTCGGCGACCGTCGGGTCCGAGCGCACGGGGCTGCCCGGTTCGAAACCCCACAGCTCCGACCCGGTTTCGGCGTCGAACCCCCAGACGCGGTGGTCCCCGTCGACGGAGTCGAACCCGCCCGCGACGGCCGTCCCGTCGACGACAGTCGGGGCAGTGAAGACCGAGCCGAAGACGTTGAACGACCACAGTTTCTCGCCGGTCGCAGCGTCCAGCGCGTAGACGTACTTGTCGCTGGCCCCGACGTAGACGGTGCCGTCGACCACCGTCGGCGAGCCACCGACCGAACTCCCGCCGTAGCCCCGCTCGTCGGTCCGGAACCGCCAGTACTGCTCGCCGGTTTCGGCGTCTAGCGCGTAGACGTAGCCGTCGTCGTCACCGGTGTAGACGACGCCGTCCACGACCGTCGGTGAGGCGTTAACGCCGCTCTGTTCGGTCGGGACCTCCCACAGTTGCTCGCCGGTCGCGGCGTCGACCGCGTAGACGTAGGCCCGCTCCCGGAGGTCTTCGCGCGTGTTCGAGATGCCGAAGTGGACCCGCCCGTCGACGACGTTCGCCGAGGTGAACACGCTGTCCTGTGTCGGGAACTCCCACTCCAGTTCCCCGCTGGCCGCGTCCAGAGCGTACATCCCGGAGTTCTCGCCGAGGTCGCGGTCGCCGACGTAGACGGTCCCGTCGACCACCGTCGGCGTGGCCGAAACCCAGCCGTCGGTGTCGAACGCCCAGAGCAGTCGGTCCTCGCCGGTCGTGCCCCTCGCCAGGCCACCGCCCGCAACAGCGAGACCAGCGCCCGCAGTCGCCCGCAAGAACGCACGACGCCCCACGCGTCGACGCGAGCAGCCATCGCTCGCGGCTTCGTTCATACCTGTAACACGTTCGATTCGGGTACAAAATAGTTGCGGGGAGGTTATCAGCGACGGTACCGGACCGACCGCCACCGGCCGGTGAGAGGCACCGACGATGGGAGTCTCCCGGCGACAATCGTCGGCGACTGGCCGTCACTCGTCGCGCTCTTCGAACAGTCCCTCGACGTCCGACTCCCGGTGGCGCCGGCGGTCGACGTGTTCCGAGAGACGCTGGAAGACGATCCCCCGCTGGCCGTCCTCGCGTGCGAAGTCGATCACGAAACGGACGAATCGACTCCCCGCTTCGCCCGAATCCAGGTCGGCGCGAGCGTAGTCGACGGCCCGCTCGATCACGGTCTCGTCGTACTCGAACTCCTCGGCGAGGACGTGGGCGGCGACCGCCGATCCCTCGAACCCGAGGTCGGCGAGCGCGAGCGCCTGTCCCTGGTGGGTGAGCGCGAGCGGCGGCGCGCGCTCGATACCCTCCGGGTCGCGTGCGAGAGCGGCGAGCGAGTCGCGGACGGCACCGACGTTCACGTCGCGGTAGTCGGCGGGGAGGTCGGCGAGGTAGTCGCCGGCGCTGTCGGCGAGGCCGGTCGCGCCCGACCAGTTGCGGTCGCGAGCGTGGTAGACGGCGGCGGTGAACTGGATGAGGCCGTGGAGGAAGCGCTCGTCAGCGCCGTCGTCGAGGCCGAGCCAGTGGTCCTCCCAGGCGTCGTGGGCGGCGTGGTAGTGGCCCGCATTGTAGATAGCGATACCGGCCCGGAGGTGGGCGCGCATGGCCGCAGATCGGAACGGCGGGAGGAAAACAGCTACGGCGCGTCGTCGGTGCGGTCGGCCGTCTCGGCCGTCGCGGCCTCGTAGTGGCGGACGAGCGCGCTGACGAACGCGAACTTCAGCGCCATCGAGAGCGCGGTCAGCACGGCGGCCGACCTGGGCTTCTTCCGGTAGGCGGCGGAGAGCGCACCGACGGTGATGGGGAGGACAGCCACGTCGAGCGCGCGGAGGACCGCACCGTCCTCTCCGTTGTCGACCCAGTAGCGCTCGGCCTGGACCACGTCGCTCGTCCAGGCCCGGGCGTCGTCGGGTTGTGGGATGACGACCGGGTTGACCGCGACCGCGGCGACCGCGGCGACCAGCAGTCGCCGTCGGCGGGTCAGAACGGCGTATACCAGCACCGGAAACGCGAACACGCGCGTCCACCCGCTCCAGGGGTTGGCGTGGTGCTCCCAGAGGAACGCTGCCAGCCGTTCCGATGGCACTCTCGTCGACATATCCGGTTCTTGGTGCGTGGTACCAATAAACATCCCGTCAGGTCCACAGTCGTGTCCAGCAGAGAGCGCGGTCGTTGCCGTCACCGGTCGCGTTCACGGTCATGTGAGACGGACGCGGAACTCTGGACCCGGGACCCGCGACAGCGGCCGGTCCCGACACTGATTACTCGCGGGCGACCCACGACCGGGTATGGACGACGCCGAGACCCCAGTCAGCGACGACGAGGCGCCGGGCAGCGACGAGGCACCGTCGAGCGAGGACGCCGTCGCGACGGACGCCCAGACCGCCTGCTTCGAGGCGGGCATCAAGTTCGGCGCGCTGTACCACCAGTTCGCCGGGACGCCGGTCAGCCCCGACAGCGCCGACAGCCTCGGCCGCGCCATCGAGGAGTCCATCGAGAACCAGCCCCACTGCGAGGCCGTCACCGTGGACGTGCTCGAAGACGAACTCGCCGACGCGCTCGCGGACTCGCCCGCCGACTACACCGAACTCACCGGCCGGTTCATGGACGTCGAGATCGACATCGACTACGACGGGACCACAGCCCGCGCCCGGATGGACATGCAGGACGGCTATCCGCTGATGCGCCTCGTCGACGTCGGCGAGTGACGGGATCGGACCCCGAGACAGCACCGCGGAGTAACTGATCACCACTCCGCGCGTTCTCGACCGTATCGGCGCCTCAGAGACGATATTTCACTTTCACTTTCAGGCACGCGTTTAAACCGGCGGGGGTCGTAGATGATGACATGAGTCAAGCGACACTGGACGACGACGAACTGTTCGAAGACGCGGCCAGCGAGATGCGCGAGGACGTCGAGGAGAGTCTTGCGAACGCACGCGCGGAGTTGCCCGAGGCCGACGCCATCTGGGACGTCGAGGCGGACAACACGCTGGGCGTGCTCAACGCGCTCCGGTCGGCGCTCGCCGTCGAGGACGCCGAGACACACCTCCGGGACGCCAAGAAGTGGTACACGATGGGCGAGCGCGCCGACGCCTTCGAGGATGCCGACGACCTCGCCGAAGAGATCGAGGCGGTCGAGGACGTGATCGGCGACGTCGAGGCAGCCCACGAGCAGGTCAGCGACCTCGCGAGCACGGTTCCCCAGCTCCGGTCGGCGCTCGAGGGGTTCGCCGACGCCGCCGACGAAGAGAGCGACGACGCCGCCGACGCGGACGCCGACGAGGCCGAAGCAGAGGCCTGATCGGTCCGTTTCGGTCGCGATCGACCCTGGCGAGTCAGTCGTCTGTTCGCTCCCGGGTCGCCACGGCGTCGAGCAGTGTCGCCAGCTTCTCCGCCGCTCGCGCTTCGAGCCACGCGCCCAGTTCCGCGGTCCCCGCACGCGGGTCGCCCACGGCACCGTTTTCGGAGAACGCCGCCGAGTCGTATGCGAGGTTCGTCCCGCTGACCCACTCCCCCCAGCCGTCAGCGGCGCCCTCGGCGGCCTCGTCGAGTCGGTCCTCCCTGATCAGGTCGGGCGCGACCGCACGGACCAGCGCCGTCTCGACCGGACCGCCGTGGCCCATCGCGATCTCGTCCAGGTCGACCGGCGGGGCGGTGCTACCGTCGCTGTCGGCGTCGTCGCCGTCTTTGCTCTCGGGGTTTAGCGAGACGGCGTCGAACCAGGTGAACGGGACGGCGTAGGATGCGTCGTGGCGAGTGATTCGGGCGCAGACCTCGCGGAGGGGTGCGACGTTGCCGCCGTGGCCGTTGACGACGACGACGCGGTCCCAGCCGTGGGCGGCCAGCGAGCCGACCGTCTCGCGGACGTACGCGCGGAAGGTGTCTTCGCTGACCCAGAGCGTGCCTGCGAAGTGTCGGTGTTCCTCGGCGACGCCGACCGGCACAGTGGGAGCGACGACGACCTCGCCGCCGTAGGCGTCGGCGCCCGCGGCCGCGATGGCCTCGGCGGCGAGGGCGTCGGTCGAGAGCGGGGCGTGCGGACCGTGCTGTTCGGTGCTGCCGACGGGGAGAATCGCGAGGTCGGTCTCGACGCCCGCGGCGTCGGGCCAGGACGACTCCGAGAGATGCATACCAGGACATCGCAACGCCGGCCGTTAAGCGGTTCGGCGGCGGACGAGAGCAGGAGAGGCGGACAGAGCGCGACGCGCAACGGTCAGTTCTCGGTCTGGTCAGACTCCTCGACGATGTCGTCGACGAGCGTGGTCTCCTGACGGGGGACGTTCCCGTCGGGGTCGGCGCTGGCTTCGGTCATCGCAGCCGGCGAGGTGACCGACGCGGCCAGCACCGGCCGCCCCTCCTCGGCGAACAGGTTGTCCATCATCCAGCCAGTGACGAAGCCGTAGCCGAGGTGCCCGACGAACGTCGCGACGAGATAGGCGACGAGAGCGAACCCGCCGTAGCCGGCGTAGTACGCGAGGACGAACCCGGTCCACATCACGCCACCGAAGACCAGCCCCTTCGCGGCGTAGTTGCGACCCGGCAGGTACGCACCGAGCGTGGCGAGCAAGAGTGGCAGCGTGGTCATCCCGCCGACGACGAAGATCACCACCCCTGCCCAGAACGTCGCGTCGGCCGAGAGCACGATGTCGAGACTGAGGATCTCGGCGACAGTCGCGAACGAATCGAAGTCGAATCCGCCCGCGAGCGATGCGAGCAGGATCGTCCCGAGGATGACGACGCTGCCCGCAGCGCCGGCGATGGCGCCGATAACGCCGTCCCACAGCACCGCCACGAAAAGTTCGCCCAGCGATTCGACATCCGTCAGTTCCGCGGCCTCCTCGTCGGCCGTCGGAACGCCGCGCTCGTGGTTGCCAGACATTACCACACATGATGTACGCCCGATATAAATAACCAGCGCGCACCGTCCGTCCGACGTGGCCCGGAGGCGAAGAGTACGCCGAGCTTGTTGGCGACACTGAATATAAGGTACGTGAACAGGCCACAAACGCTAAGAGGGGGTGGGTTCTTGGTGATTGAAAATGGTGTTAACCCGCAACGGACTGGCGGCGGGCGACGCCGTGCTGGCGGGGTCGGGGGTACGAGCGCCGGCGGAGGTGTTCAACGACATTTTCGTCGTGTTCCTCGTACTCGGGACGCTCGTCGGCGTGGTCGTCATCTCGTACACGCTGTACAACGCCTACAAGTACCGCTATCGGGCCGAAAAAGACCCCGCACCCGAGGCCGACCGGCCGGAGCTCGGAGAGTTGCCCGAGGGCGGCGGCAAGGGCAAAAAGCTCTTTCTCTCCTTCACGCTGTCGGCGATAATCGTCCTCTCGCTGGTCGTCTGGACCTACGCGTCGCTGCTGTACGTCGAGAACGGCGCGGCACAGGCAGTCGACGAGAGCAACGCCGAGGACGCCCTCGACGTCCAGGTCGACGGCTTCCGGTTCGGCTGGGAGTTTACCTACCCGAACGGTCACTCGTCGAGCACGCTCCGGGTGCCCAGGGACCGGGTAGTCAACCTCTCGGTGACGTCGCTCGACGTCTTTCACAACTTCGGCATCCCCGAGTTGCGGGTGAAATCCGACGCCATCCCCGGGCAGACGACCACCGCGTGGTTCGTCGCGGAAGAGACCGGCACGTACACCGCTAACTGTTACGAACTGTGCGGGTCGGGCCACTCCTACATGACCGCCGAGGTCATCGTCATGAGTCCCGCGGCGTACCAGGAGTGGTACAACGGCACGAGCGGGCCGAGCCCGGCGGACGGACCGGCCGCGAACGGGACCGAGTCCAGTACGAACGAGACTGACGGCCACGGAAGCGAGATGAACGCCATCGAACCGGCTACGACCATTGACGCGGCCGCGGGCGCGCCTGTCGCCCGGGCCACCACCCAGCCATGAGTCACGACCACGACCACGGACACGACTTCCCCCCGACGAGTTCGGTGAAGCGGTGGTTCCTCACGACCAATCACAAGGACGTCGGCATCCTCTATCTCGTCACCGCCCTGTTTTTCCTGCTGCTGGGCGGAGCGCTCGCGATGCTGATGCGCGCCCAGCTCTGGTCGCCCGGCGCGAACATCCTCTCGGGCGGTGCGTACAACCAGGCCGTCTCGGCCCACGGGCTGATCATGGTCTTCTGGTTCATCTCTCCTTTCGCCTTCGGCTTCGCCAACTACATCGTCCCGCTCCAGATCGGGGCCGACGACCTCGCCTTCCCGCGGCTGAACGCGCTGTCGTACTGGCTGTACCTGTTCTCGGGCTTGCTGTTCGTTGCCTCCTTCTTCCAGGGCGCCACGTTCAACGGCGGCTGGACGATGTACGCCCCGCTGAACGTCCCGACCTACATGCCCAACGTCGGCGGGACGACCGTCGTCCTCGCGCTCATCATGTTCGTCGCCGCCGTCACCCTCGGCTCGGTCAATTTCCTGACGACCATGTACCGCATGCGTGCCGAGGGCCTGCGAATGCGGGACCTGCCCATCTTCTCGATGTCGATCCTGCTGACGGTGTGGATGATGCTCTTCGCCTTCGCCGCGCTGCTCGCCGCGCTGATGATCCTCGCCTCGGACCACCTGATCGGGACGACGTACTTCACCTCTGACGGCGGCTCGCTGCTGTGGACCCACATGTTCTGGTTCTTCGGTCACCCCGAGGTGTACATCGTCTTCTTCCCCGGCCTCGGGATCATGGCCGAGTGCTTCCAGACGTTCACCGGCCGCCGGCTGGTCGGGCGCAAGTGGTTCGTCCTCTCGATGGTCCTCGTCGCGCTCCAGTCCTTCGTCGTCTGGATGCACCACATGTTCCTGACCGGCATCAACCTCCAGATCAAGACGCTGTTCATGGTAACGACCATCGGCATCTCGCTCCCGTTCGACCTGATGGTCTTCTCGCTGATCTACACGATGATCAAGGGCCGCATCCGGTTCACGACGCCGTTCCTCTTCTCGCTCGGGGCACTCATCCTCTTCATCATCGGGGGTATTACGGGCGTCTTCCTCGGTGCGGTCGTGCTCGACTACGAGTTCCGGGGCACTTACTGGGTCGTCGCGCACTTCCACTACGTGATGGTCGCCGGCGCGACCGCGCTGTTCGCCGGCCTCTACTACTGGTACCCGAAGATCACCGGGCGGATGTACGACGAGTTCCTCGGAAAGCTGCACTTTGTGACCTACTTCGTCGGGTTCAACCTGCTCTACTTCCCGATGTTCAGCGCCTGGGAGACGCCGCGGCGCGTCTTCGAGTATCAGGTCGGCCTCGCGTTCTGGCACAAACTCGCCACGGTCGGCGGGTTCCTGCTCGGCGCCTCCTTCCTGATCATGTTCTACAACATGTTCAAGAGCCTCACGGCGGGCGAGGAGGTCGGCGACAACCCCTGGGACTACGCCACCAGCGCGGAGTGGGCGGTCGCCTCGCCGCCGCCGCTGGAGAACTTCCCCGGCATCCCCAGCTACGCGGGTGGGAAGCTCAGCTTCCGCGACGAGCCAGAGCCGACCGCCGACGGCGGTGGCGACCCGGTGGCTGACACCGCCGCCGGTGCCGCGGCTGACGGCGGGCCGGCGACCGACGGCGGGACGACGGCCGCAGCGGAGACAGCCACTGGCAGCGGCGTGGCCGACCCCGGGATGGTTGCGACGGGTGGTGAAGCCGGTGTGGTCACAGCCACCCACGAGGCCGATTCGGGTCACGCCGACCACGCGAGCATCTGGCCGTTCGTCGTCGGGCTCGCGGGCTTTCTCGCATTCCTCGGCCTCTCCGGCGTCGACGAAGGGGGGGTTTACTACCCGCTGACGGCCATCGGCGGGCTGCTGGTCATGTTCGGGTTCGTCGGGATGGCGAGACAGCCCTTCAGCGCGCCCGAACCGGCCATCGCCGAGCGGTGGCCCTTCGAAGGTGTCGAGAATATGAAACTGGGGATGTGGATCTTCCTCGGGTCCGACATCGTGCTGTTCGGCGGGTTCATCGGGTCGTACCTGTTCTTGCGGGTCGCCAACGGCTGGCACCACTGGGAACACGAGCTCATCCCGGCGGCCCACGTCACGTTCCCCGGGCTTGTCAACACGTACCTGCTGTTGACCAGCAGTTTCGCCGTCGTGCTCGCGCTGGTGGCGTCCCATCGAAACAGCAAACGGGGCGTGGTCGCCGCGCTGGTCGCGACGTGGGTGCTCGGCGTCGGCTTCCTGATCAACAAGGCCCAGGAGTGGCTCCACCTGTTCCACATCCACAGCGACGCCTTCCCCAACGGCTGGGAGATCGGGACGAACGTCGCCTCCTCGACGTTCTACCTGACGACCGGGCTCCACGGCGCGCACGTCATCGTCGGCCTGATCATGTTGCTGTACATGATCCCGCGGGCGATCAAGGGCGCGTACCTGGACGGCGACGACGAGATGCTGGAGTACTTCGGACTGTACTGGCACTTCGTCGACATCGTCTGGCTGTTCCTGTTCCCGCTGTTCTACATCGTATGAGAGGTGATACCAAATGAGCAGACTCAGACTCTACACGGCGATATACGTGGTACTGTTCGTCCTCGCGACGGTCCAGGCGTGGGTCGAGAGCGCCGGCTACCTGGACGAGGCCTACTGGTGGGCGTTCGCGGGCATCATGGTCCTCTCGTTCGCCAAGGCCGTCGTCGTCGCGGGCTACTACCAGCACCTGCGGTGGGAGCCCCGGTCGGTGTCGTACCTGATGGTCGGCGGCCTGTTCGTCGCGCTCGCGCTGACGACCGCCGCCGCCTACTCCATCCTGTAATCCGGTTTCGGCACCGGTCTCGAAACAGTCGTTTTAGCCGCCCTCGAACTACCCCCGAACCGAACGGTCACAGTCGGGTGAACAGGGCTTATCAGCGTCGATAGCGTTAGCTCGGACAGCGATGTCAGGGCACCGCGGCGCGGCCGACGGTTCGAACACACCGCCTCCCGAAACAGACGGCACCGACGGGAGCGCCAGCGCCGGGTCGAACGACGGCGGCTCCGCCCTCAGGAAGTGGGGCAAGCGCGTCGCGATCGGCCTCGTCGCGCTCGTCGGACTGATCGTCGTGCTCTATCTGCTCGGCGTGGTCGGCGTCCCCAGCGCGGGCGTCGAGGACATGGGCGACTGGGGCGAGGTCAGCGAGGAGGAAACGGAGATAGTCACGACGGTCTGGGTCGACAACCCCAATCCCGTCGGGCTCTCGCTGGGCAACAGCGTCACCGTCGACTACGACATTCAGATGAACGATGTCCTTCTCGCGGAGGGGTCGAAGTCGGACATCTCGATCCCGGCGGGCAACTCGACGCGGACGATAACGACCGACCTCTACAACAACCGCCTCGACGACTGGTGGGTCGGCTACATCCGCGCCGACGAGACGGTCTCCGTGCAGGCCAACGCCAGCGTGACCGTCGACGCGCTCCTCTCGACGAGCCGCGAGTTCCCGATCGAACAGACGATGCTCGAAGACGAGACGCCCGTGATCGACGCGCTCTCGGCGTCAGTCAACGCCACCGCCGGCCCCTACACCGAGAACGTCAGCGCCGGATCCGTCGACGACGGTGCGCTCGACGGCAGCGGCCTCGATGGCCCGCTCGGCGGGAGCGGCAACGAGACACTCACCGTCGGCTACGAGGTCCAGCGCGGGTGGGCCACCTGGAAGTCGGTCAACGCGACGACGACGACTATCCAAGTTCACGTGGAACTCCACAACCCCGGCGACGTGCCCGTTCCAGCGGAGCCGGACGGGGTCGGGTTCACGACCGAGGCCAACGGCGTCGAGATGTTCGCCGCCGACAGCGGCGACCTCTCGACCGACACTGCGGAGGAGGAGCCGCTGATCCAGCCCGGCGAGACCCGAACGACGCAGTTCACGCTCGCGATGGCCAACGACAACGTCGACGACTGGTTCACCAGCCACGTCCGTAACGGCGAGCGGACCCGGCTCGCCACGCAGTTCCAGTTAGTCTTCCGGGAGCCAACGACCGAACAGACGTTCCGGATCCCAGACGGGACCGGTGCGGGACACGACTGTACGTTCCAGACCGCGATCCTCGTCGACGACCAGACGGCCAGCTCGGACTGTCAGCCGCCCGAGGAACCGGCCGCGCCCTGACCGGCGCCTGACCTATTCGGGCAGGTCGCCCGCATCGCCCGCCGCGTCCCGCCCGCTGTCGTCTCCACCGTCTCCCCCGCCAAGCGACGGAAACCCCGGTCGCCAGTACAGCAGGGCGACCGACAGCAGGAAGGCGAGAGTCGAGAGGTCGAGCGCGTGGTCGAAGTTCTGCACGAGCAGTCCGTCCGCGGACATGAGCGTGACGCTCCCGCCCCAGACCCCCGTCGCGGCCGACGCCAGGATCGGGAACGAACAGCTCAGACAGGACAGCAGCCCGAGCGCACCCGAAAAGGCCGCGCTGGTCACGTCGAGGACGGCCGCGTAGACGAGGTAAGCCAGGCAGACGTAGCCGATCACGCGGAAGGGGACGAACGAGACGTAGAACGTCTCGGTGATGTAGCGGACTCGCTCCCAGCCCGGCGACCCCGCGCCGACCGAGAGCCCCAGCGACGCGGCGGGCACGCCGTGGTGCCCGCTCGTCGTCAGCCCGATCAGCCCGGCCCAGTTGGCCAACAGGAGGAAGTAGCCGCCGGCGACGGCGGCGGCGAGGAGTCGCTGACGGCGCGGCGCCGTCGGGACGCGGATCCTGAAGACGGCCCAGAGGCCGACGTTGATCCAGACGAACGGGTAGAGGACGAAGCGGGGCTGGGTCACCTCGGCGGGCGTCGCGAGGAAGTACGTCGACAGCAGGATCCCTTCGAGAACGAGGACGACGCCCATCAGGAGGCCGACGGGGACGCCGGGCGGTGCGGAGCGCGTGGAGTGGGCCATCTACGCCGTGATGAGCGAGCCGACGATCACGAGGATAGCGACCAGGCCGAGCGTGATAGCGCCGCCAGCGGTCGCCTGGGCGTTCGAGCGCCCGTTCTCGCGGATGGCGATGTAAACGCCGGCGACGAGGTAGAAGGCGACGACCGCGCCGAGCCCCGCCACGAGTGCCGGGCCGGTCAGCGCGCCGCTCGCGAAGGCGACGACACCGCCCAGCGCCGTGAAGACGACGAGGAAGTAGGCCGCCGTCCAAGTGCTCGTCGCGCGGGCGATCCGACTGAGTCCCGAGGTGGGCCGGCCCCCGCCGGCCGCCAGGTCGCCGTACGCTCCCTGTGGCGTGTACTGATGCCAGCGCCGCGCCCGCAGCGCCAGCACGACCACGCCGACCCCGAGCAACCCCGTGATGACCGTACTCGCCAGGTACGCCGTTCCAGCCATGGTACCGTTCTGCACACCCATTTTCACCCGACGTATATAACCATTGTTTAACGCAGACGAAAGGTTTCGAGCAACCCGACGACACCCTTTTTCACGCCCCGCACGCAGAGAGGACCATGACAGACGGACCCGCGAGCGAGGGCGCGGACGAGACGGCGGCCGAAGACGCCTCGGACGGAAGTGCCGCCGCGATGGACGAAAGCGAGATGGGAACCGAGAGCGGGACAGGAAGCGAGAACAAGCGGGTGGGTGACAGCGCCACTTCCGGCACGGACGAGTCCGATGCGACCGATCCCGGCGCAGACGCGCCGGCCACCGACGCGGCGCCGGACCTGCCGCCGGACGTGGCCAAGTACGACCGCTTCAAGAAGATCGACGGCGGGACCTACGACCGGGCCAACGAGTTCCTCCGGGACCGCACGTACGTCACGGCCCGCGAGTGGGCCATCGCGCGCCTCTGTGCCGACTTCCGCACCGAGACCGGCGTCGAGATGACGAAGATCGGCGAGAACCTGCCCGAACTCGTCCCCTTCATGACCGACACCTACACGCCCCAGGCGGTCAACCAGGCCCGGGCCTCCTTCGAGGAGAAAGTGCGCAAGGCGGGCGCGACCTTCCTCTACGGCGCGATGTGTGACTTCTTCACCGCCGAGGAACTCGACGACGTGATGTACGAGGCCACCGAGGTCGCGAAATTCCTGCTGGAAGTCGAGGGGGTTGAGCTCACCGTCGAGGAGGAACTCGAGGCCGAAGACGAGATCTCCGGCGTGATGCGGGAGGTCCGCGAACACTCCGCGGCGCTGCGCCACGACGAGATCGAGTGCCCCGACTGCGGCCACCACTTCGAGGCGACCGCCGCCGACGCTGTCGACGACGACTAACTTTATTTGTCAGGGAGGCGTCCGTTTCGGCATGGACGCGACTCGTCGTATCGTCCTCTTGGAGGCCGGGATGGCCGCGATGTGGGTCGCGCTCGCGCTCCTGGAGGTCGGTCTCGAAGGGCTGGGCGAGGTGTGGTGGGTCGCCGTGCTGTCGGCGGTCGGATTCGCAGCGTTCTATTACGTCGACGAGCACCGCCTGGCGGGCGACAACGGATGGTCGCCATACGCGCTGGCTGTCGTTCTCGTGGTCACGGGAGCCGTCGGGACCGGCGCTATCGTGGTGGTCACGGGCCAGTCCGTGCCGAAGACCGTCGCCGGGACGCTCGTCGGGGCCGCCATCGGCCTGCTCGGGTACCGGTTCGTCTACGGCGTCGTCCGACCCGTGCCCGAGTCGCGACTCGAACGAGCGCGCGAGCGGGCGGTGTGACGCACAACTGATCGTGTCTCCGACCGCTGGATTCGCGCTCGCCGGTCAGGAACGGTCCTCTTCAGATGATTCCTCGACGATGTCGGCCGCGATATCGGCGATGGACTCCTCGGCGCCTGCGGGGTCGGCCGACGACTCGCTCTCCCTGTCGGATCCCGTCCCGTTCGACTCGCGCCCTCGAACGTTCTGCCCGACCGGATCCCCGAACGTCTCCGAGTCGCCGCTCGGGGCGTCGTCGGGGTCGCGCTCGTAGACGACGGTCCCGCGGACGGTCGTGAGTTCCGGGAAGACGCCGTCGAACCCCTCGAAGGGCGTCCACCCGCACTTCGAGTGGAGCCGGTCGCCGCGGACCTCGTGGGTGGTGCCGGGGTCGACGAGCACGAGGTCGGCGTCCATCCCCTCAGCCACCCGTCCCTTCCGGGGGAGGTCGAACACCTCGGCGGGGTTGGCGGCGGTCAGGTCGCGGACTCGTTCGAAGGAGAGTTTCCCCGTTCTGGCCTCTGCCAGCAGGAGCGGCAGCGCCGTCTCGACGCCGGGGACGCCCGAGGGGGCATCCCAGATAGCGGCGTCTTTCTCGGCGCGGGTGTGGGGTGCGTGGTCGGTCGCGATCATATCGACGGTGCCGTTGACGACGCGGTCGTAGACGCGCTGGCGACGCTTCTCGCGACGGAGCGGCGGGTTCATCCGCCCGAAGGTATCGAGGTCGGCGAGGTCGCCCCGCGAGAGGAACATGTGATGTGGCGTGACCTCACAGGTCATCCCCGCTTCGCTCGCGATGTCGATACCCTGTGGGGTGGAGGTGTGGGCGACGTGGATGCGCGCGCCACGTTCGGCGGCCACCTCGCAGGCCTGGCGGACGGCGACGGCCTCGGCGCGAGCGGTGCGGTAGGCGCTCCAGGCGTCCGCGTCGTCACGTTCCTGTGCGCTCACGTTGAACTCCGTCGCGTCCTCGGCGTGGACGGTCACGGTCACGCCGCGGGCGTCGGCTTCGGCGAGCGCGTCGACGAACAGGTCCTCCTCGATGCCCATGTTGCCAGTCGAGTCCGCGAGGAAGACTTCGCCGAGGGCGAACAGCGAGCGCTCGAACAGCGAGTCGGGGTCCCAGTCGGCGGTGACACCGCCGTTGAGCCCGAAATCGACCAGCGAGTCCATCGCCAGGTCGTCTTTCTCGTCGAAGGCCGCGCCGTCGGTCGTCGGCGGCGACGTGTTGGGCTGGTCGACCACGGTGGTCACGCCACCCGCGGCCGCACTCCTGGACCCGGTCGTCCACGTCTCCTTGTGCGAGTCGCCGGGCTCGCGGAAGTGGACGTGCGCGTCGACCATCCCCGGGAGCAGGCGTTTGCCCGTCGCGTCGACCACGCGTTCGCCCGCTTGCGGGTCGAGCCCCTCCCCGACCGACTCGATCCGCTCGCCGCTGACGCGGACGTCCCGCCGGCGGCCGTCCGCGAGCGTCGCGGTCCGGAATAGCATACGCCACCTCGGACGGCCGTGGCCCTAAGTTCCGTGGTTTCCGGTGCCCGCCGCGTCGACGCTCGGGGTCGACCGCGCGATTACGTCACCCGCTCGCTGGTCGTCTCAGCGTCGCCGACCAGCGCGTCCGCGAGGACCCCGACGACCGCGTCGGGGTCTGACTCGCCGCCGGCAAGCGCGACGCTCCCGACCGTCGCCGGGTCGAAGGGGACACCGAGCGCGTCGTAGACGGGGTCGAGCACGTGCGCGACCGCCTCGTGGTCGCGGACGACGAGCACGCCCGCGACGACCGCGACGGTCTTGCGGACGCGCTGTGCGAGGCCTGCGAGTTTGCCGGGGCTACGCTCCGCGTTCTCGACGGTATCAGCCTGCACCGAGTGCGTTCCGGGGCAGAACGAGTCGGGCGGTTCGCCCTCGCGGGCGTCGACGCCCAGCCGTTCGAGCGCGGCGAGCAGGTCGACGGTCGCCGCGTCGTAGCGGTCCTGCAGTCCGGTGCGTGTGTCGGCGACCGGCGTCACACGAGCGAACGCCACTGTCGACCCCGTGTACGCGACGGCGCGCCCACCCACGTCGCGTTCGACCGGCGGGAAGCCCCGCTCACTCGCGAGTTCGCGGGCGCGGTCGTAGTCGGGCTCGCGAGTATCGCGGCGACCGAACGCGACCTGGCGGTGCGGTCGCCAGACCCGCACCGCAGGCTCGCGCTCGGCGGCGACGCGCTCGACGATGCGGTCCGAGGCGGCACGGTCGGCTACGACGGAGTCGACACGACCGCGATAGACGCGCATGGTTGCGGTAGGCGCTGGCGGCTGAAAAGCCCAACAGTCGGGTGGTCACGAACGACGAACGGGTGGTTTATTCCGCGCCGTACCCAAAGTTCGGGCGATGACGGCCTCCGCAGGGGACGGCGCGACGGGGACGGCCGAGGGCGCGGCCGACGACGCGGCGGCCACTGCCGACGGGAGCGCGGCCGCCGAGGACGCGACCGACGGGACCTCCTACGGCGGCATCTTCGGCGCTTTCCCCTACGCCTTCCGTCAGAGCGACTCGCGGCTGTTCCGGGCCTACGCGGTCGTCGGCGGCCTCGCGGCGGCGCTGGTCGCGATACTGTTCGTCCTCGCGCTCGTCGTCGCCATCGCCGAGACGACCGGTGGCGGCGGCGGGACGTTCACCTTCGCACGGGCGTTTTTCGTCTTCCTGATGCTACTCGTGATCGCGCCGCTGGTCGCGCCGACCCTCGCGGTCGCGCGTCGCCACCGCCGCCGGGCGACGCCGGGTGCGAGCGCGCCGTCGGCTGGCTACGACCGCGTGTTCGCGGGAACCGGCTTTCTGTTCCTGCTATCGCTGGCTGTCATGCTCGTGATCACGATTCCGGCGACACAGCAGGAGCCGCCGACGGGCGTGCTCGGCCCCGTGACTGCGACGCTGTACGACCTTCCAAGCGTCGCTGGCGTCGGCCCGCCGCTGCTGGTCGTCGCCGCGATGGCCGTCGTCTACCGACGGTCCGAGTGATCACTGGCCGACCCGGACCGTCGCGTTCGTGACCTCGACGCTCCCGTCGGGGTCGAGGATCGCTCGGATAGACGCTCCGTCGCCGGGATCGAGCGTTTCGTTTGCTACGGCGTCGAACGAACGGGTCCGTCGCTCGAGTTCGTAGGTCGGCTCCACCGACCGGGTGGTGCCGTTCGCGAACGTGAATCGCACGTCGACCGGTGGGACGGGGACCGCATCGTCGCCCGCGCTCGCGACGGTGGCGGTGAGCACGACCTGTGTCTTGTACTCGGTCGTGCTCCCGGAGGTCCAGGTCTGGACGTCTCGAACCTCGTAAGCGTCCGAATCGGTCGCGACGTCGACGCGTTCGGGCGCCGTGATACTCCCGGAACAGCCCGCGAGCAGCGCGGCGAGCGCGACGAGCACGACGGCGGCTCGCGTGTACCGGTCCATCAGGTCTCTGTCTGTACTCGGGCCGGTATCGACATACCCGTTACGAAGCGCCCCGCGGACGAAACGGGCAAGAGGCGCCGCCGGTTACGCTCGCTCATGAAAGAGGGCACGTTCGTCGTGACCGAGGCCGACGAGGCGTCGGCTGTCCTGCGCGACGCCGAGGACCGCCAGATCCACACGCTCGCCGAGAATCCGGGACTCGAAACCGGCGACGTTCTCGAGGGGGCCATCGAGGCCGAACCGCCGATGGAGGTCGTCTGGTCAGTCGTCGAAACCGAGCGCCAGTATTCGGTCTCGGTCTCTGAGAGTCCCGAACCGCCGACCCAGCGCGCCCGCGAGACGGCGGCCGCACAGGACGTCGGCGAGGTGAGCCGTCACGAGCGCGCCGGCACCGGCGAGGTCCACGTCCTCACGGTGCCCGAGGACGGGACCGACGCGGCAGTCGCGGATATCCTCGACGACGAGGGGACCGTCGAGCGCGCGGCGCGACTCGGCGTCGAGCGCGTCGAAGTCCGCGCCGAGGGCGGCGTCGTCAGCGTGCGGTACTTGCCCTGACGGTCGACCGAAGTCGACAGCCGAAACACGCACGGGATCACGCGTTGGACGTCTTCGAGACGGATCCCCGGGGTTACACCGTCGGACCGTCTCGACTCTGTACCTGCCAGCCGCCCTCGACGCCGCAGGCCTCGCGGACGGTGTACTCGACCCTGGTGTCCGCGGTGACGGTTGCGCCGCCGTCGACCGACTCGACCCGGAGCGGTACGTCCAGCGTATCGCCACAGCAGCCGACGCCGACGAACTCCTCGGCCACGTCGCCGACCGCGACCGTGCCCAGCGTCTTCCGGAGGTAGGCGCGAAACGACGACCGGTCGAGGATCGACCGGCCCCAGGTGCTCAGGTCGGCCGGGTACGAGACGACGACCCGGGTGGCGGCCGGACGTTCGGACCGCTCGCTGCCGGTCTCGGTGCCCATATCGGATCGGAGGGGGCGCGAGCGGAAGTGTCCGTCGCCGGCGCGAGAGCCAGCGACCGGCGAGTGTGTGGCGCAGTCAGTCGCGGTGTCGGCCGGCTGAATGGGTGGTTCAGTCGGTCGCGGTGTCGGCCGGCGATGTGCGACAGTGCCGTGGTCGTCGACAGCGACGCTGACGCGGCTGGCGTCGACCGCGGCGGCTCAGACCAGGTCCTCGAACTCGCCGAGGAAGCGGTCGTAGGTGTCGATGGCCGACTGGATGGGGTCGGCGCTGGTCATGTCGACACCGGCGGTTTCGAGCAGTTCGAGGGGGTACTCGCGGGAGCCGCTGGCGAGGAACTCGCGGTAGCGCTCGGCGGCGGGTTCGCCCTCCTCGCGGATGCCCTCGGCGAGCGCGACGGCCGCGGAGATGCCGGTCGCGTACTGGTAGACGTAGAAGGCCCGGTAGAAGTGCGGGATGCGCATCCACTCGCGGGCGATACGGTCGTCGACGTCGGCCGCGGCGTAGTAGGTCCCCTTGAGGTCGCCGTAGAGTTCGTCGAGGCGGTCGGCGGTCAGGGGTTCGCCGGACTCCTCGAGTTCGTGGGCGCGGTGCTCGAACTCCGCGAACATCGTCTGGCGGAACAGCGTCGACCGGAACCGTTCGAGGTACTGGTTGAGGACGTGCCGGCGGAGCGTCTCGTCCTCGACGACGTCGAGCAGGTGGTGGGTGAGGAGGGTTTCGTTGACCGTCGAGGCCACCTCGGCGACGAAGATCTCGTAGCCGCTGTAGATGTAGGGCTGGTGGTCGCTCGTGTACTCGGAGTGCAGCGAGTGGCCGAGTTCGTGGGCCAGCGTGTACATCGAGGCGACGTCGTCCTGGTAGTTCATCAGGATGAACGGCTGGGAGTCGTAGGTGCCGCCCGAGTACGCGCCCGACTGCTTGTTGGCCGTCTCGTAGACGTCGACCCAGCGCGAGTCCAGCCCCTCGGCGAGCCAGTGCTGGTACTCCTCACCCAGCGGCGCGACGGCCTCGGTGACCCACTCGCGGGCCTGCTCGTACTCGACGTCCGGGCTCTCGCCATCGACCATCGGCACGTACAGGTCCCACATCTGCAGTTCGTCCGCGCCGACGTGGCGGCGCTTCAGGTCGGCGTGGCGACCCAGCACGTCGAGGCGGTCGTTGACCGTGTCGACGAGCGTGTCGTACACCTCGACGGGGACGTTCGGCCCGTCGAGAGCGGCCTCGCGGGCGGTGTCGTAGTTCCGGGCGCGGGCCAGTTTCACGTCGGTTTTGACGCTGTTGCGATAGGCCGCCGCCACGGAGTTGCGGTACTCCTCCCACTCGTCGTAGAAGGTCTCGTAGACCTCGCGGCGGAACTCTCGGTCGGGGTTTTCCTGCAGCGTCGTGAAGTTGTTGAGCGTGATCCGGCGCGATTCGCCGTCAGGGTCTTCGACCGCCGGGAACTCGATGTCGGCGTTGGCGAGCATGTTGTACACCTCGCCGGTCGACCCGAGCACCTCGCCCAGGTCCGCGAGCAGGTTCTCCACCTCGGCCGAACGGGTGTGGGGCTTGGTCCGCAGAACGTCGTCGAAGTAGTGGTCGTAGACTTCGAGCGCGGGGTTCTCGTCGATGTAGTCGTCGACGGTCGCTTCGTCGAGCGACTGGATCTCGGGTTCGAGGAAGCTCGCGGCGCTCTGGGCCGCTGCGGACAGCGACTGGGCGCGCGAGGCCAACCCCTGGTAGTGGCTGTCGGAGGTGTCCTCGTCGCTACGCATCCGGGCGTACGCCGAGACGTTCGCCACCTCGCGCATGATCGACTCGTAGGTCTCCAGCGTCTCCTGGAGAGTCTCGGGGTCGTCGGTCGCGCGCCCCTCGAACGCCCGCAGGTCGTCGAGGCGTTCCTCGACGGACTCGTAGGCCTGCTCCCACTCCTCGTCGTCGGCGTACAGCGATTCGAGGTCCCACTTGTACTCCTCGTCGACCTCGCTTCGCTCCGGGACTGAACTCATGGGACTGCATTCGAACCGAACCGCCGTAAGCGTTTCAACCCCGGAAGCGGGCGTAGGAAGTGAAGACACTGCGGTCGCCGCCGTGGAGAGAGACAGCGTGAAAGCCCCTGGCCGCTCGACTCGGGGGACCGCGACTGCGCTCCTCGGGCTCCGCCCTCCGGTGCTTGACGGGTCCGCCGTCGTCGAGCGCCCAGCCCCTTTCATTCCCGCCCGCATAGACCATCGAACTGACCGATACGGGCGGGAATGAAAGGGAGCGGTTGCTCCGGGAAGACGGGCGAAGCAAGGACCGCAACGGAGTGAGGACCGCAGCAAGCCCCTCGACCGGAGCAACCGGGGGCTTTCACGCTGTGCGCGGTCGCTCTCACCGTTCCATCGCTACAGTACACACGACCCCGGAAACACGGTCGAAGCGCGGCGCGGACTGCGCCTTTTTTGTCTACAGCGACCCGACCGGGGAGCATGAACCCGTCCGACGCGACCGCCGCGGCGCTCGGTCACGCGTGGCTGGCCGACGACGCCTGGGACCTCCTCACTCGCCTGACCGAACTCGACGACCGGCTGGGTGGTCACCCCGGCGAGCGCCGCGCGGCCGAGTACGTCGCCGAGGCGCTCACCGACGCGGGCGTCCGCGAGGTCGGGGAGGAACCGTTCCCGGTCCAGCGCTGGGACCGGAACGACGTCGAGTTCGCTGTCTCGGTACCCGACCGCGGCGTCGACCGCTCGTTCGAAGCCGTCGCGCTCCCGTATTCGCCGGCCTACGAGGGCGAGGCGCCGCTGGTCGACGTGGGCCACGGGACGCCCGCAGAACTCGACGAGGCGGACGTGGCCGGCGCAGTCGCCGTCACGCGCACCGCGACGCCGCCGTGGTTCGACCGCCCCTACCATCGCGCCGAGAAAGTAGGCCACGCGGCCGCCGCCGGTGCGGAGGCGTTCGTCTTCGTCAACCACGTCCCCGGCCAGTTGCCGCCCACCGGCGCGCTGCGCTTCGACGCCGAAGCGGCCATTCCGGGGATCGGCGTCAGCAAAGAGACCGGCGCGTGGCTGGCCGACTACGCCGAGGAGGGCGCCCGAGCACACGTCCGCGTCAACGCCGCGACAGAGACCGGGACGAGTCGCAACGTCGTCGGCGCACTCGGGCCCGAGGGCGGAACGGAGCGCGCGCCGGCCGCGTCGTCGGAGTCGGGAGACGACGCGGTGCTCGTCCTCGCGCATTTCGACGCCCACGACGTGGGTGAGGGCGCACTGGACAACGGCTGTGGGATCGCGACCGTCGCCGCCGCCGCGCGGGCCCTCGTGGCGATGGACCTTCCGCGACCCGTCCGCGTCGCGGGCGTGGGCTCCGAGGAACTCGGCCTCGTCGGGAGTCGGGCGCTGGCCGAACGGACCGACCTCGACGGCGTCCACGCGGTCGTCAACGTCGACGGGGCCGGCCGGTTTCGCGACCTGAACGTCCTCGCCCACGGCTCCGAGGCGATGGCCGACCTCGCCGAGAGCCTGCTCGGTGACCTGGGTCACCCGGCCGACGTGAGCACGCGCCCACACCCTTACAGCGACCACTGGCCCTTTCTCCAGGCGGGCGTGCCCGTCGTTCAGTTGCATAGCAAGAACCCGGACGCGAGCGGGACGTGGGACCGCGGGTGGACCCACACCCGCGCCGACACGCGCGACAAGGCCGACCGGCGGACCCTCCGCGAGCACGCGATGGTCCTCGCGCTGCTGGTCGCCGAGGTGGCCGGCGCTGACCTGCCGCGACTCGACCCCGACGAGATCCGCGCGCGCCTCGCAGACGCCGGGGCCGACGAGGGGATGCGCGCCGCCGGCATCTGGCCCGACGAGTGGGCGTGAGCCGGTGCGGTCGTCGTGGGTGCGGTGGCGGTAAGAGCGCTACTCGGTGGGGCGGATGATCGCGCCGAGGGGCTTCAGATACTCCAGCCCTTGCAGCCCCTGGCTCTCCCCGGCGATGGTGATATCGTACACGTTGGCGCCGGTGAAATCCGCGCCTCGCACGTCGACCTGCGTGAAATTCGCACCGGCGAGATTGGCCCTCGTGAGGGTCGCGTCGTACAGGGTCGACTTCGTGAAGTCGGCTCCCGAGAGGTTAGAGCCGCTGAAATCGGCATCTCGTAAGTCGAAACCACTGAAATCCTGGCCACTGAGGTCGACCTTCTGGAGTTCGATCCTGGCCAGATCCGCCGCCTCGGAGAAGTCGGTGTCCACGATTTCGGCTTCATGGATGCGGGCCGATGAGAGGTCTGCTCCGCTGAGGTTTGCTTCGTTGAGGGTGGCGTTGTTGAGGGTGGCCCGGCTGAGGGTGGCCCCTGAAAAGTCGGTCTTGATGAGATCGGTGTCTCTCAACCAACCACCAGTGAGGTCGGCCTCAGAGAGGGTCGCTTCAGAGAGGGTCGCGCCACTGAAGCTGGCTTCAGTGAGGTCGGCCCCAGAGAGGGTTGCTTCAGAGAGGGTCGCGCGCTGGGGGGTGGCTTCAGTGAGGTCGGCTTCAGAGAAATTCGCGCCACGGAGGTTGGCTTCAGTGAGGTCGGCCCCAGAGAGGTTCGCGCCACGGAGGTTGGCTTCAGTGAGGGTGGCGTCTGAGAGGTTCGCGCCACTGAGGTCGGCACCCGGTTCGATATCCGGAGATGATACCTCGTAATCGTTTGGGATTAAGTAGCCGTCCATACCCCGGACGAAGGACTGGATTCTCAAATCAGTTGTCCAGCTTGCAGTCTCCGAGCGCCGAGCACGCCGAGCAGTCGACTGTCGCGCCGTCGCTACCCGACACTCGGGCCGCGGAAGAACGCGCCCGCGTCGCAACACCGATACGACCGGCGGGCGATCCGGAGGTATGGCAAACCCGACCGTCGTCTTCCCCGAACCTCGCGAAGTCGCCGTCGAGGACCGCGAGCGCCCCGACCCCGGTCCCGAAGAGGTCCTGATCGAGACGGACACCTCGCTCGTGAGCACCGGCACGGAACTGACCGTGCTCTCGGGCGACTACCCCGAGGGGTCGAACTGGGACGACTACGGCGAGTATCCCTTCGTCGCCGGCTACGCCAACGTCGGCACCGTCGTCGAGCGCGGCGACGCGGTCGCCGACGCGGACACCGACCTCGAACCTGGTACTCGCGTCGCAACGTGGTCGCCCCACGCGAAGTTCGTCACCGCCGCAGCCGAGGACTGCGTGGTGGTCCCCGAGGACGTGAGCGACGCACAGGCCGCGCCCTTTGCCATCGCACAGATCGTCTCGAACGGCGTCCGGCGCGGCCGCGTCGACTGGGGCGAGACGGTTGTCGTCTACGGCCTCGGCATCCTCGGCCAGTTCGCCGTCAGACTCTCGCTGCTCGCCGGTGCCGAGACGGTCGTCGGCGTCGACCTCGCCCAGTCGCGGATCGACTACCTCCCCGACCACCCCGCCGTCGTCGGCGTCGACCCGACCGCGACCGACCCCGAGGCCGCCGTCTCTGACCTGACCGACGGCGACATGGCCGACGTGACGTTCGAGGTCACGGGCAACCCCGATGTCATTCCAGAGGAGTTCGCGACCCTGCGCGACCAGGGCCGACTCGTGCTCCTCTCCAGCCCACACGGCGAGACCACGCTCGACTTCCACGACCACGTCAACGCCCCGAGTATCGAGATTATCGGCGCGCACATGCTCTCTCATCCCGACACCGCCACCGCACAGGACCCGTGGACGATGGCGCGCCACGCCGAACTGTACTTCTCGTCTCTCCGCCAGGGCCGCCTCGACGTTGACAGCCTCTTCTCGCACGTCCGGCCCTTCGAGGAGGCCCCCGCGCTCTACGAGTCGCTGCTGGCCGACCGGACCGACGCGATGGCTGTCCGACTGGAGTGGTAGGGCTGCGGCCCCGAGCGAGCGCCGTGGTCAGTCAGCCCGCCAGAGTCACTCGACGCGGGCGTCGACGACCAGCGTCGTCGGGAGCTTGCTCATCAGTTCGGGCGTCATGATCCCCCACGGTCCGGGGTCGTAGTCGTCGGGGTCCGCGCTCCCCGGTTCGAGCAGTTGCTCGACGCGAAAGCCCGCGTCGACCAGCGCATTGTAGACGTCGCTGACCCGGTGGCGGTAGGTCACCTGGTCGACGTCCATTCCGGGTTCGCTGAAGACCTGGCGGCCCGTGTCGAAGTAGCTCTCCTCGACGCGGTGGCTCTCGGGGTCGGCCAGGCCGTAGACGGGATGGGGCGTGGCGAAGACGAACCGGCCGCCGTCCCGGAGCACGCGGTGAGTCTCGGCGAAGCAGGCCGCAAGGTCGTCGACCCACTGGAAGGCCCAGGCGCTGAACGCCACGTCGAAGCGGTCGTCGCCGACCGGCAGTTCGCGCACGTCACCGCGGACCAGCGAGACGGCAGCACCGCGGTCGGCGGCCAGTTCCCGGGCGTGGGCCAACTGCGCGGCGGAGAGGTCGACGCCGACGACAGCCGCACCGCGCTCGGCCAGTTCGACCGTACACTGGCCACCGCCACAGCCGAGTTCGACGACGTCCGCGCCCGCCACGTCGGTCAATAGGTCCACCCCGCCGGGCTCGTATCCGGTCCAGTTGAGCCCCACGTCGAGGTCGAGTTCCGCCTGGAACGACCCCGCCGTGGCCTCCCACCAGTCCCGCACTTCCTCGGTCATACCCCACGATTCCGACCGACTCGAATAGGTCTTGTGTGGCCGCGCTCGCGTTCGGTGCAGTCGCCGAGCGTGGCTCGGTCCGCGCGGTGGAGGGTCGCTGCGCGTGACTCGGTCCGCGCGGTGGCTCGGACCCCGCCACTTCGAAAGGGAGTTACGCGGCGGTCGCACAGAGAGAGCCAATGACCGACGACGCGTCAGCGACGGCGGACACCGCGCCGTCACCGACGGACGACCTCGTGGCACTCACGCGCGAGGCGCTGGCGACAGGGCCGCTCTGTGACCCCTGTCTCGGCCGACTCGTCGCCGACCGGAGCTTCGGCCTCACGAATCGGGAGCGCGGCCGGAGCCTCCGCGTCGCGCTCGCACTGCAGGACGACGAGCCCGTCGCGGACCTCGAACCCGACGCCGACGAGCCCTGCTGGGTCTGCGAGGGCGAATCGGCCGAGGCGCAGGTCGCGGAGTGGGCCGAGCGCGCGGCCTACGCCGTCGCGGACTACGACTTCGACACCTTCCAGGTCGGGACCCGCGTCCCGCCGCTGTTCGAGGAGAACGACCGCCTGCTCCGCGAGGACCTGGGGCTCGACCCAGACGCGGGCGAGCAACTGAAGGCCGAACTGAACCGGGAAGTGGGCAAGCGCTTCGGCCGCGCCACCGACACGGAAGTCGACTTCGGTCGTCCGGACGTGCAGGTGACGCTTCACCTCGGCGGCGGCGAGGTCGAAGCGCGGGTCAACTCCGCGTTCGTCTACGGGCGGTATCGCAAGCTCGAACGGGACATCCCGCAGACGAAGTGGCCCTGCAACGACTGCAACGGCACCGGCCTGAACCGTGGCGAAATCTGCGAGGGCTGTGACGGGTCGGGCTATCGCTACGACGAGAGCGTCGAGCAACTCTCCGCGCCGGTCGTCGAGGACGCGATGGGCGGCGAGAGCGCCACGTTCCACGGTGCGGGCCGCGAGGACGTCGACGCGCTCATGCTAGAGGGCGGCCGGCCCTTCGTCATCGAAATCGACGAGCCCCGCCAACGCGCCGTCGACCCCGAGACCCTGCAGGCCGAGATCAACGACTTCGCCGACGGCAAGGTCGAAGTCACCGACCTCCACCTCGCCACCTACGACATGGTCGAGCGCGTCAAGGAACTCGACGCCTCGAAGACCTACCGGATGGCCGTCGAGTTCGACGACCCGGTCGCCGCCGACGACTTCGCGGACGCGCTCGACCGGCTCCGGGGCGCGACGGTCGAGCAGCGCACGCCCCAGCGCGTCGACCACCGCCGGGCCGACCTCGTCCGGACCCGCGAGGTCTACGACATCGACGGCGAACTGGAGAGTGCGGATGCCGACTCGGCAACTGCGACCGAGGCCACCGTCGAACTCCACGGCGAGGGCGGCCTCTACGTCAAGGAACTCGTCTCCAGCGACGAGGGGCGCACCGAGCCGAGCCTCGCGGGCCTGCTCGGCGTCGGTGCCGAGGTGACCAGCCTCGACGTGCTCGACGTCGAGGGCGAGGACGAACCGTTTCTCACCGACGAGTTCGTGCGCGAGCACGAGGACGAAAGCGGGCAAAGCGGCGACGGCGACGAGGACGCGACCGACACCGAGTCAGCCTGACAGAGGTCCGGGGCCGAACCGGCCTGCCCGCGGTCAGTCGTCGTCGTTCCGCGCGGGCGGCGTCTTCGAGACGACCATGCCGAACTTGTCGCGGTTGTCCGCGACCCATCGGTAGGCCCGCTCGCGGAGGTCGTCGTACTCTTCGAAGTGCCGGGCGAACTCGTAGAGCGGGCGGACGTCGTCGGCGTACTCCGAGCGCAGGACCGCTTGCTCGACGGATTCGCCACAGGAGTAGACGTCCTCGTCGGTGACGAGGTGGGCACACTCCTCGTAGTCGTCGGGCAAGCGCTCGCGCAGTTCCGGGGAGAGGTCGGAGAACCCGACGAGGTCCAGGTCCGACCGCTCGACGATCCAGTCCGCCGACCACGTGCAAAAGCCGCAGTCGTCGTCGTACACGAGCGTCGCGTCGTCCATACTGGAGAGTTGGGCTGCGTCCCTTTTCGGTTTCCCGGTCGAGAGGCACGAAATGTCGATGTCGAGAACGGGACCGCCGCCGCGAACAGCGTGAAAGCCCTGAATGAGACGACCGAAACAGCAACCGCAAACAGGTGAAAGCCCCGACGCGTTCGACTCGCACGCCTCGCTTCGCTCCTCGGCCATCGTCCTCGTTCGCTTCGCTCACGAGGACTTCGGCCTTCGGTGCTTACGTCGTCGGGCTTCGCCGAACACGTCGCCCCTTTCATTCCCACCCGCACAGACTGTCGAATCAGCCGACACGGGCGGGAATGAAAGGAGCCGGTCGCTCGTCGTCGCCCCGGTGAGGTAAGCATCGAAGGCCGAAGGGAGCGAAGCGCGCAGCGAGTCGCGGCGGTACGAGCGTGCGGGGGCTTTCACGCTGTTTGCGGTTGCTGTCCCGATTTTCGCTGCGAGGGCTTCCACGCTGTTCGCGGTCGCTGTCCCGGCGTTCCCGCGATGGCTCTCTCGCTGTTCGATCCGACGCTCTCTCAGTACACCTCCCAGAATCGCAAAAACCACCCGAGGGAGAGCGGACGCGCGTCGGACGCGCGGCAGACCGAGCGCAACCACTTATACCGGCGGAGCGCAAACCGGCGAGCCATGCTGGAGTTCGGCGTCGACGAGGCAGGCAAGGGCCCAGTGCTGGGGTCGATGTTCGCGGCCGCGGTGGTCGCCGACCCCGCCAGCCTGCCAGACGGCGTCGGCGACTCCAAGAACATCGCCCCCGACCGCCGTGCCGAACTCGACGAGCGGATCCGCGAGGTCGCGGCGGCGGTCGCGGTCGCCGAGATCACCGTCGAGCGCATCGACGACGAGGAAACCGACATGAACTCGCTGACCGTCGCGGCCCACGCCGAAGCGCTCGACCCCGCGCTCGCCAGCGCCGAGACTTCGACGGACGAACTGTCCGGGTACGTCGATGCCGGCGACACGAACGCCGTCCGGTTCGAACGCCGGGTCGAGGACGCCCTCGCAGTGGAACGGGCGCTGGACATCCGCGGCGAGCACGGCGCCGACGAGACGTACCCGATCGTCGGCGCAGCGAGCATCGTCGCGAAGGTAGCCCGCGACGCCCACGTCGAGGGGTTGGCCGACGGTCACGGCGACGTGGGCAGCGGCTACCCGAGCGACCCGACGACCCGGGACTTTCTCGAAGCCTATGTCGAACGTGAGGGCGAACTCCCGCCGTGTGCCCGCACCTCGTGGAAGACGAGCCGCGACGTGCTGGCCGCGCGCTCGCAGTCGTCGCTGGGCGAGTTCGAACCGGACGGCGGGCGAGTCGTGGCCGACGGGGACCCGACCGCCGAGACCGACGGTGGTCAGACGGAGCCGCGACCGACGACGCTGGACGAGTTCTGAGACTGATTACTGTCGATTGTTTCCGGATCGCGCCGACACGGGGGTCGGCGCGTACCGGTAGATCGCTACAGTAATCACGATGACCGCAGCGCTGTCGACGTGCCAGCGCGGAGAAAACCAGCAACGCGGGTAGCGGCGTCACTCCTCTCCGGACAGTACCAGATAGCGGAGGATGTCACCGTAGGCCGGGCGAGTGACGAGCACCCCGATGAGGACGCCGACGATGGTGACGATGGCGAACCCGGAGAGGTCACCGAGTCCGAGGAAGGTGAGCGGGCTCATAGCGATGATCGTCGTCGCCGCGGCGGCGCCGATCACCCAGAACGCCTTGCGGAAGCGGTTCTGGAAGACGCGCCCGGTCGCGACTTTCCCCTGTTGTAAGATCTCGTCGGCGATGATGATCAGGTCGTCCGCCCCCGTCCCGATGACGGCGATGAAGCCGGCGATGTGCGAGAGATTCAGTGGGTACTGCACGAGCGAGACGAATCCGAGGAGGATCAACACCTCCGACATCGCAGTGACGATCATCGGCAGGGCGACCCTCGGGTTCTTGTAGCGCAGGTAGACCACCATACTGACCGCGAGCACCGCGAAGACCCCGACGATCAGCGAGTTGAAGCGGAACCGCTCGGCCAGCGCGGGGTCGAGCGTCTGGGTCCGGCGTTCGTCGAAGTCCAGCGTCGTCGCGAGGCTCCCCGTCTTCAGGCTGATCTCGAGTTCGCGGGCCTGCTCCTGGTTGTTGCCGGTACTCGAGGTGAAGATGGGATTGGCCGAGAACTCGCCAGTCCTGAACAGGTCCGCGAGGCCCTGCTCGACGCGTGCACTGAACACCACTTCGCCGTTCAGCTCGGTCAACATACACCGCCCCGAAGAGTTCTGTGGGTCCTCGTTGTTGTAGTTACAGAACGTCTGCTGGTCGAAGCCGTACTGGACCATCTCCTGTTCGAGGCGGTCGGCCGCGCTGTCTGCGACGGTCACGTCGACGCCCCACTGCTCGTTGGTCTGTTCGGCGTTCCCGACGGAGGCGATATCGTCGCTCTCCAGCACCGGCGTCGTGGCGTACGTGCCGTTCTCGGCGGGATAGCCCGCGAGGATGCGCACGACGCCGCGCTCGTCGATGAGGCCCTGTAGTTCGTCGGCATCTCTGTCGGGCGCCGACACGGAGACGAACGTCTGCCCGTCCGCGGTCCGGATCGTCGAGACGGTGCCGCTGCCGAGCGCGGACTCACGAATGCGGTTCCTGATGACCTCGACCATGTCGTCGAGCGTCGACTGTGTGACGCCGTCGTTGACGCTGTCGGGGTTGTATCCCCGCGTTTCCAGTGCGCTCCGGAGCTCGCTCTGGGAGACGTTCTTCGAGAACACCTCGACGGTGCCCGACCCGGCGGACACGCTGACGTCGATGGACTGAAGCCCGAACGCCCCCGAGAGGTTCTCTGCAAGGGCGGCCTCTTGATTACGCGCAACGTCGACACCCTCGGCATGGATCCCGACCGGCGGCGCCTGCAGGCGCGTCCCGCCGTCGAGCTGGATGCCGTACTGCAGGTTCGTCATGCCGTCTTGGTTCGCCGGCGCGCCCGGCGGTGCGCCAGGGAGAAAGAGGGCAATCCCGCTCCCAACGACGAACACGAGCAGGAGGACGATCCGCCAGTTCTCGCGGAGCAGGCTCATCGCGCCACCCCTTCGAACTTGTACCACCGCAGCAGACTCAGGTTCAGCATGTACGTATTCATCAGGTCAGCCGCGAGTCCGACAAAGAGCACGAAACCGATCTGGCTCATCAGGTCGATGCCGAAAAACGTCGCCATGATTGCCATGACGGCCATCGCGGACATCGACGTGACCGTCATCGAGACCCCGGTCTGCATTGCTTCGTAGGTGCTATCGTAGAACTCGCCGCGCCGACGGAGGATGTGGTTGTTTAGCAGGATGTCAGAGTCGACCGAGTACCCGATAAGCATCAGGAGTGCGGCGATGGTTCCCAGCGATATCTTCACCTGGAAGAGACTCAACACCGCGAGCGGGATGACGATGTCCGAGAACGCGGAGATGATGATAGCGATGCTCGGGACGAACGACCGGAAGAGAGCAAAGGCGAGCAGGCTCATGCCGCCGAAGGCGATAGCGAGACCGATCAGCGCGAGCTCCTGGCTCTGCGAGCCGAAGGAAGCGGGTGTCGTCCCGCTCCCGATGACGCTCATCCCCGACGCTTCAGCCTGGTCCCGGAAATCGGAGAGGTCGCCCGAGTCGGCGTCGAAGGTAACGACGTACTGGTTCGACTCGGCCTGGACGCCCTGTACGGAGACGGGCTGGGTGTCGAAGCTGTTGCGGATCTCGGAGGCAGACATCGACGTCTGGACGGTCAGTTCCGAGCCGCCGGTGAAGTCGATGCCAAGTGCGACCGGCGACCCGGTGAGTACGTACGCTCCGACGAGAATCGCCAACGCAACCGCCAGCACGGCCAGCGGGACGGCCGCGAGCTGGCGGTTTGAGTACCGGTCGTAATCGATCTCCGGTACCTCGAACTCGACCATGCCGATGGGTGTGCGACGCCCCCCGATAAGCCTT
>Ga0207733_100194_pt1 | contig 56310 bp, 59 predicted proteins | sample A23P3SouthBayCA_FD_187735 | JGI IMG/M metagenome (GOLD analysis project Ga0207733, IMG submission 187735) | Aerobic enrichment media microbial communities from Eden Landing Ponds, California, USA - A23 P3 (SPAdes) | ecosystem: Environmental > Aquatic > Marine > Unclassified | place: Emeryville...
GGATCCGACGCCGAGGACGGGCCTGACGAGGCGGTCGACCCGGTCTGCGGGATGACCGTCGACCCGGCGTCGGCGGCCGACACGGTCGACCACGACGGCGAGACGTACCACTTCTGTTGCCGCGGCTGTGCCGACTCCTTCGCGGCCGACCCGGACGAGTACCTGGACGCCGACACGGCGGACGCAGTCACGTCATGACGCGGGGAGACGACGACCCGCTCGGACGGGTGTCGGAGGCCGACCTCGCCGAGCGGTTCGAGGCGGCGGACTACGTCGCCGACGACCGGACGGTGACGACGGTCGACCTCGCGTTGCGGCTGGAGCGGCCGCTCCTCGTCGAGGGCCCGCCGGGCAGCGGGAAGACCGAGCTCGGAAAGGTGCTCGCCGAGGCGTTCGACACCGAGCTCATCCGCCTGCAGTGTTACGAGGGGCTCACCGCCGAGAACGCCCTCTACGAGTGGAACTACACGAAGCAGCTGCTCGCGGTGCAGGCCGACGAGGGGAGCGTCGCCGCGGAAACCGCGGGTTCGGGCCCCGAGACGACGCCGGGGAGGGAGGGGCGGGCCGACGCGGAGCCGGCAGGCTCCGCGGGCACGGACGACCGCGGCGGCTCCGTGTTCGACGAGGAGTTCCTCCTCGAACGACCGCTGCTGCGGGCGCTCCGGACCCAGGGCGGGACGCCGCCGGTGCTGCTCATCGACGAGATCGACCGCGCCGACGAGGAATTCGAGGCGTTCCTGCTGGAGCTGTTGTCGGACTTCCAGGTGTCGATCCCCGAACTGGGCACCGTCACGGCCGAGCGGCCGCCGGTCGTGATCCTCACCTCGAACCGGACCCGCGGACTGAGCGACGCGCTGAAGCGTCGCTGTCTGTTTCTCAACGTCGAGCCGCCGTCGTTCGAGACGGAGTACGAGATCGTCCGACGGAAGGTGCCGGAGCTGGACGCCGCGGTCGCCGCGGAGGTGTGTGCGGTCGTCGCGCGCCTGCGCGAGGAGGCGTTCCTGAAGCGGCCGGGCGTCGCCGAGACGCTCGACTGGGCCCGCGCGGTCGCGCACCTCCGCCACGACGACGGCGACGAGCCGCTGTCGAGCGAGGAGATCGAGCGGACGATCGGCTGTCTGCTTAAGGAGGTCGAGGACGTCGAACGGGTCGACGCCGCCCTGCTGGAGACGCTTCGGGCGGCGGCCGCCGAGGCCGAACCGCACGGTCCGACCCCGGAGTGAACAACGGATGACTTCCCCGTCTCCCCCCACCGACCCCGAGCAGGACCCGCCCGCGACCGGCATCGACGAGCCGACGGGCAACGGTGGCGGTCCGGGAGTCGGCGACGGGGTCCCCGACTTCCGGGCGGCGCGGCGACACGTCCTGATCGAGCTCGTCCGGCTGGCGGCCGTGCTCCGGGGCGACGGCGTCGCGGTTCCGCCGAGTGCGACGCTGTCGGCGGGCCGGGCGCTCTCGGTCGTCGGCCTGTCCGACCGCGAGGCGGTCGAGGCGGCGCTGCGCGCGTCGATGCTCTCGTCTGCTGCGGACGAGGACGCCTTCGAGTCCGCGTTCCCGTCGTTCTGGCACCGACTCCGATCGGGCATCTCGGCGGTCGCGACCGACCACGACGGCCCCGAGGCGGGGAGCGCCGAGGACGGCGACGACGCCGGAGCCGGGGCGGAGGCCGGCGACGAATCCGCGGCCGCCGACGCCGACACGCTGGAGGGCGCCGATCCGCCGGACCTGGAGGGCGGCGACGCCGACGGCGACGTGGAGGTACGCATTCCCACCGGTCGGCGCCACGCGACCGGCGAGCGGGCGGCCGACCCCGAGAACGGGGACCGCCGGCGCGCGAGCGCCGTCGAGGGCGGCGAGGCGGTCGAGGCGGACGCGGCGCCGGACGGCGACGCCGAGCGCCGGGCCGTCGAGCGCTTCGTCGACGCGCTCGCGACCCTCCCGGGGCGACGGCGACGCCCCTCGCCGTCGGGCCCGCGGGTTGACGCCCGCCGGGCGCTGCGGGACATCCTCGCGACCGGCGGGGCGCCGCTGGAACTGCCGGCGACGGCGCCGACCGAGAGCGAGCTTCGGTGCTGCCTGCTCGTCGACGTGAGCGGGTCGGTGCTCGACACCGTCGACCGCGCGACGCTGCTGTCGGTCGCCGACGCGCTCTCGGAGGCGGCCCGGGACTCGCGCGTGTTCCTCTTCGACACGGAGCTGGCGGACGTGACCGACGCGTTCGACCGGGCCGACGGCGACCCGGCGGCGGCGCTGCGAGCCGCGTCCGTCGAGTGGGGCGGCGGCACGCTGATCGGCGACGCGCTCGCGACGCTGCGGCGCGAGCACCCGCACGCGGTCGACCGCCGGACCGTCGTGGTGGTCGTCAGCGACGGGCTGGACGTCGGCGACCCGGACCTGCTCGAAGGGGGAATCACGTGGATCGCCGACCGGGCGAGCGCCGTCGTCTGGCTCAACCCGCTGGCGGTGTCACCGTCGTTCGAACCCCGTTCCCGGGGGATGGCCGCCTGCGAGCCGTACGTCGACGCGCTGTTCGGCTTCGCCGGGCCGGCTGACCTCGCGGCGGCGGCCCGGCAGCTCGAACGGCGGGGACTCGACGGCGCCGTCGGCTACCGACACGACCCGCGACGGCTGACGGACGGCAGTGGAGCCGACGGTACCGGCGGGACAGCGGGCGAGCAGCCGGTTGAGGACGGGGGTGACTCCGCATGAGCGACGCCGTGCTCCGTGCCGTGCGCGACGGACTCCGCGAGCGCGACGCGTTCGCGGGCGTCTCCCTCGAGCGGATCACCCTCGGCGACGCGGCGGTCCTCGTCGAACTGTCCGGGCCGGACGGCCGAGCGGCCGACGGGACCGACGCCGACCGCGCCACCGAGAGCGGTCCGGATCTCACGGCGCTGGCTCACAGGCCGCGCGGCCCGGATCCGAATATCGAGGGGGTCGACGTGGAGACGCTCGCGGAGTGGGCGCTCGGTGAGGGCCCCACGGCTGGCGGGGACGACGCGGCCGCGGTCGCCCGCTCCGTGGGCGTGGCGACGCTGAACGCGCTGTCGGTGCCGTTCGTCGACTGGCGCGCGGGTGACCCGATGGCGCTGCTCTCGCCTGACGTCGAGCGGGTGGCGACGGTCGGGCTGTTCCGGCCGGCGTTCCGGAAGTTCGACGACGTCGAGGTCCGGGTGGTCGAGCGCGACCCGGTCGACCCGGCGGCGGTGTCGACGCCGCCGGGCGTGACCGTCTCGACGTTCGGCCCTGACGAGGCGGCGACGGCGATGGCCGACGCGGAGGTGGTGTTCGTCACGGGGTCGACACTCACGTACGGCGGGCTCGCCGACTCGCTGGCGGCGGCACCGCCGGCGGCGACGGTCGTCGTTATCGGGGCGTCGGCGTCGACGCTCCCCGGCCCGCTGTTCGAGGCGGGCGCCGACGTCGTCGCGGGCGCGGTCGTCGACGACCCCGACGGGGTCCGCGCGGCCGTGCGGGACGGCGCGTGCGGGACGGACCTGCACGACGCCGGGGTGCGGAAGGGCTACGTCGCGGCCACGGACGCGACCCCGAGGGGGATCGACCTCGATGGCGACCCCGACACCGACGAACCGGGATCGACGCGAGCGGACGGCGCGACGAGCGACGACTCGACCGAACGCGACGCGACGGAGACATCGAACCCATGACACGGAGCAACTGGAGCGTGCCCGAGACGGAGGTCGTACAGTCGATCAGGGAGCGGCTCGACGAGCGCGCCGCCGGGGCCGACGGACCGCCCGACGTCCTCGCGACGGTCGTCGGCGTCGAGGGGAACGCCTACCGGCGCCCCGGCGCGAAGATGGTGCTCTCGGCCGACGGCGAGGGCGTCGGCGCGATCACGGCGGGCTGTCTCGAGGAGGACCTCGTGAGCGTCGCCGACCGCATCCGCGACACCGGCCGGCCCGAGGTCGTCACCTACGACCTGATGGAGGACGACGACGACGTGTGGGGGCTGGGCGTCGGCTGCAACGGCGTCATCGACGTGCTGGTGGAGCCGTTGACGGAGTCGTATCGCCCCGCCGTCGAGGCGTTCCGGGAGGGCCGCGACGTCGCGGCGTTGACCGTGCTCGACGGCGGCGGCGGGCCGCTCGCGGACGGCGACCGGGCGTACTACCGGCCCGACGACGGGACGCTCCGGACGCCCGCGGGCGACCCCGCGACCGACTGGCCGGACTCGCTTTCCGACCCCGCGGGCGCGCTCGCCGATCGGGGTCGGGGGGACACGTTCGTCGTCGACGACGGTGCGGGGGGGACCGTCGAGGTGTTCGTCGACGGCATCGCGGCGCCGACGGAGCTGGTCGTCTTCGGCACGGGCCACGACGTGGGCCCGGTGACCGAGCTCGCCGCGCGCAACGACTTCCGGGTGACCGTCGTGGGCTTCCGCGGTGCCGTCGACCTCGCGGACCGGTTCCCGGAGGCCGACCGGACCGTGACCACGTCGCCGGCGAACGTCGACGGGGCACTCACGCTCGACGAGCGGACCCACGCGGTCGTGATGACCCACAACTTCGTCGACGACCGACTCGTCGTGGAGTCGCTCCTCGACGCCGGCGTCGCCTACGTCGGCCTGATGGGGCCGCGCGAGCGCTTCGAGGAGATGCTCGAGGAGTTCGACGCGGAGGGCCGGAGCCTCGACGAGTCGGAGCTCGAGCCGCTGTACACGCCGGTCGGGCTGGACTTGGGCGGCGGCTCGCCGTACCAGATCGCCCACAGCATCGTCGCGGAGGTCCTCGCGGTCGCCAACGACAGGCGACCGGACCACCTGAAGGCCCGCGAGGGACCGATCCACGAGCGGGTGGACGTGGGAGACGAGGACGACGAGGGTGACGAGGACGACGTGGCTTCCGATGGCGAGGACGGCGACGGGCCCGACGCTCGCGCTCGGTGACTCAGGCGTCGGTCTCGCGGGGGACCGTCGGCGACGCTACGGGGCGATGTGTGCTGTGTGCGCCAGAATCGAAGTGACCGTTTCACCGTCGCCCGGGGGCGACGAGGAACTCGGCTTAGTTGCGGACGACGTTCGTCGCGCGCGGGCCCTTCGGGGCCTGTTCGATGTCGAACTCTATCTCCTCACCCTCCGTCAGATCCGGACCGCCAACGTCCTCCATGTGGAAGAACACGTCGTCGTCCTCGTCCTCGGTAGAAATGAAACCGTAGCCGCCAGTGTCGTTGAAGAAATCAACTTTTCCGTTTGCCATTGCAAACATTCGTACGACCGTCCACGACATAACCCTTCCGAGGGTCGCGGTACCACGGGGGTTCGACCCGACCCGACTCAATTCGACCCGACTCGACCAGATCACTCCGCTCCCGATCGGCGAGCCCTCACTTCCGGGAAGTAGCGTCCGTGGAAGTCGAAGGGAACGGCGTGCGGGAGGCGCGCTCTGGCCCGCTCCGTGAACGACTCGCCGTCGAGCACCACCAGCGACGACGCGTCGGCGCCCGCCTCCAGCGTCACCGCGAGCACGACGCCGTCGTCCTCCCGATCGCCGTCGGGGTTCGGCACGAACACGGGCTCGCCGAAGTAGCCGCCGTCGTCGAACTCCGTCGCCTCCCCGGTCTCGGTGTCCAGCTTCAGCACCCCCCTCGCCCACTCGTTCACGGGCCGGTCGGTGCTCATCGCGTAGACGTAGCGGTGGCGCCGGCACCACCGCGCGGGCGACACCGTCGGCAGCGCCGTGCCGCCGTCGTACAGCGTCTCGCGCGTCACGCTCGCGTCGCCGACGCGGTAGCGACCCGTCCCGGTCGCGTCCCCGAGGTCGACGACGAAGCGGTCCACCTGCGCGCCGAGGGCGCCGAAGCTCCCCGCGCGGAGCCGGTCGAGGTACAGCGAGTCGATCGTCGTCGCGTCCGGGACCGTCTCGAGGTCGAAGACGACCTCCCGGCCGCCGTCGCGCTCGAAGGCGTTCACGTGGTGGAAACCGAAGACGGCGTCCGTCACGGGGTCGGCGACCACCTCGCCGGTCGTGCGCTCGAGCACCACCATCCGCGTCCCGCGCTCGGGCTCCCACTCGAACTGCTCGATGAACGGCGCCTGTCTGCCGGGCTTGAACAGCCGGAGGGGGTCGAGCCGGAGCGGGAACTCCGCGATCACGACGTACCGGGGCGTGAGCGCGAAGCTGTGCAGGTACGCCGGCTTCTCCGTCTCGACGCTGCCGACGTGGCGGCGCTCGCCGTCGGGGGTCAGCGCGTGGACGTGGTACCGACTCGTGCGCCCGAACGCCGTCTCGACGTTGAGGAGGGTCCCGGTGGCGGGGTCGCGCTTCAGGTGTGCGCAGGCCAGCTGTCCCGTCGGCGTGTCCCCCTCGGCCTCGTCGTGACCGAGGACGTCGAGCGTGTCCGGGTCGAATCGGACCCGTCGGGGCGACTCGGTGAGCGCGAGGTAGTCGTCGCCGACGCGCTCGGCCACGATGTTCGTGTTGTCGTACGGCTCCCGGAGGAAAGTGAGCAGGCGCGAGCGGAGGGTCGTCTCGCCGGTGGCGAAGCCGCCGTCGAACTCGCCCGCGCAGGCGGCCTCGTAGGTATCGGTGCGGAGGAAGCGGTTGCGGTAGTGGACCGCGTCGCCGTCGACGCGCCCCTTCCGAGCGGCGCCGCCGGCGCGGTTGCCGGGGTCGAAGGTGAAGCGGTACAGCATCGCCAGTCCGTCGAACCAGTGGTCGACCGCGCTGCCGCCGGGGAACGAGAACGCGCCGGGGCCGTTCCGGATCAGGCTGCCCGCGAGCCAGTCCGGGAGCGACCCCTCGACGGGGAGCGTCTCGGCGGTCTCCTCGTGGAGCGAGTGGAAGCCGGGATGGTCGGTCACGGTTTCGGGAGGCACGCGAGCGGCTAATCGGTGTCGGCGACCGGGACGACCGCCGGTTCGTCCCCGGCGGCTCCACGCCCGACGCTCAGCGGACGACCGTCACCGGAACCGACGAGCGGCGCAGCACCTTCTCCGCGACGCTGCCCAGGAGCATTCGGGACAGGCCCTTCCGGCCGTGGCTGCCCATCACCACCTGGTCGATGTCGTCTCCCTCGTCCTCGAGGTACTCGAGGATGGACTGGGCGGGGCCGCCGACGAGCCGAACGGTCTCCACGTCGGCCCCGCGGTCGCGGACGCGCTCGGCGGCCGACTCCAGCAGCTCGTCGCTCGACTCCTTCGCCGACTCCTCCAGCTCCTTCGAGTAGTACGGATCCATCCCCTCGCCGTCCCCCGCGGATACCCACCGGTTGGGGTCGACGACGTTGAGGAGGACCAGCGTCGCCCCCTCGTGGACGTTCAGCGCGTGATCGAGCGCCTTCGTGGAGTGGTCCGAGCGATCGAGCGGAACGAGCACGCGTCGTGACATGGTCTCGACCACGCGGGGTGGGGACTCGGGCGTTTCGGTCAGCGGGGCTCGGTCGCCTCCGGACCCATCGCACGGACCCGTCACGCGCCGCCGACGAGAGCGACGACGGCGGCGGCGAGCCCGACGGCGCCGCCCGCGAGCAGGGTGTTGCCGGCGACGAACAGCGCGGCCCGGGCGCGGTCACCCCGTTCCCACAGCCGCACCGTCGACACCGAGAACGACGAGAAGGTGGTGAAGGCGCCGCAGGCGCCGGTTCCCGCCAGCAGCAGCGCGTCGCCGCCGACCGGCCAGAAAACGAGCAGCCCGAGCAGGAAGCTCCCCAGACCGTTCACCGTCAGCGTTCCCAACGGGAATCCCTCGCGGTCGACTGCCGACCCGAGCAGGTGGCGCGCGACGGCGCCAACGGCGCCCCCGACCGCGACGAGCGCGGGGTCGGGCACGCCCGCGAGCGGTGCGGGCGACACGAGCGCGACGGCCGCAGTCACGACGCTCACGCCTCCACCTCCCGGTCGTCCCGCGGATCGACGCGGACGGCGAGGTCACGTCCCAGGAGCGCGGCCGCGAAGCCGAGCGCGTAACTGCCGAGGAGGTACGCGACGCCGACGAGCGGCTCCGCTCGAACCGTCTCGACGACGAAGGTGCTGTAGGTGGTGTACGAGGAGAGCACCCCCGTCGCAAGCAGCGTCCGCGCGCGATCGCCCAGTCGGTCGGCGCGAAGCGCCTCGTACACCAGGAACCCGAGCAGTAGGCTCCCCGAGACGTTCGCCGCGAGCGTCCCCCACAGCCCGGGAAGCGCCGTCCCGACCGCGTGACGCGCCGACGCGCCGACGGCGCCCCCGACCGCGACGAGCGCGACCGTCACGGCGAGCGCTCGGGGGTCCCGCGACATACGTGGGGCCTCTCGCGTGGGTCGTATCGGGCTGTCGATCGCCGTGCGGCGTCCGTGCTAACTGATACCAAATAAGGGGTTCCCATGAGGTAAAACCCGTTATAGAATATTATCATTATAGTTCGTTACATTTATTGTATCCTCCCGGTTGGACACAGGGGAGGCGACACAGCATGGGTGTACATGACCGCAAATCCGCCGCAGTACACGCACAGGCCGCGCTGACCGACCGCGACCCGCCGACGCCACCCACACCACCCGAACGACCCACACCATGACGTTCAACCCGAACCCCGAGACCGACCTCGACGAGATCGACGACCGCGAACTGAGCCTGTTCTCCACGGAGGGCGACGACCGATGAGCCGTCGCGCCACCCGCCCCACCGCCGACAGCCGACCGTCCCCGGAGACGGACGCGCCGCTGGTTCCGGATCTGGGGACGCGAACGGGCCGCACCGACACGACGACCGACACCGCCGCCGCAGCCACCCGCCGCGACCGCGCCGAGCGCCGCCGTCGCCGCGACCCGTTCGAGATCGCGCTCATGGAGGACTCCGAATAATGCACCCCTCAGAACTCGATCAGGACGTCTTCACGAAGGACATCGACAACCCGCAGGGCGCGAAGCTGCGCCGGATGCTCGACGAGCAGGACTACGTGTTCGCTCCCGGGATGTACCACGCGCTCGACGCCCGCCTCGCGGAGATGGCCGACCTCGACGCAGCGTACATGTCCGGCTATTCCACCGTCTTGGGGCAGTTCGGCTTCCCGGACCTCGAGATGGTGACCATGACCGAGATGGTCGAGAACGCCAAGCGCATGGTCGAGGCGACGAACCTCCCGGTCATCGCCGACTGTGACACCGGCTACGGCGGCACCCACAACGTCCGCCGCGCCGTCCGCGAGTACGAGAAGGCCGGCGTCGCCGCCGTCCACATCGAGGACCAGACGACGCCCAAGCGCTGCGGCCACATCGCGGGCAAGCAGATCGTCTCCCGCGAGCAGGCCCGCTCGCGCTTCGAGGCGGCCGTCGACGCCAAGCAGAGCGAGGACACGGTCGTCATCGCCCGCACCGACGCGTACGGCTCGGCCAACGGCGACTGGGAGGAGCACCTCGAACGCGGCCGCATCTACGCCGACGCCGGCGTCGACCTGGTGTGGCCCGAGATGCCCGACCCGAGCCGCGAGGACGCCGTCGAGTACGCCGAGACGATCCACGAGACCCACCCCGACCTGGATCTGGCGTTCAACTACTCGTCCTCCTTCGAGTGGGGCGCCGAGGAGGACCCGCTCACGTTCGAGGAGCTGGGCGACCTGGGCTACACGTACCAGTTCATCACCCTCTACGCGCTGCACTCGGGCGCACACGCCGTCTACGAGGACATGAAGAACATCGCAGAGAACGACGAGGAGGCGCAGTTCGACCTCGAGGAGCGCTACATCGGCCACGAGACCGAGAGCCACCACGCGCTGTCGTTCGTCGACCGGTATCAGGACATCGAGACCCAGTTCGACCCCGAGGCCAAGGAGCGCATCGAGGAGTCCGAGGGCTTCGCCGAGGACCGGTCGGAGCCGATCACCTCGAGCGACGACGACTGAACGCGACGCGCCGTCCGCCCGTCACTCCGATTTTTCGACTGTTCCGTCGTCGCTCCGGTTCCCTCACGCACCGCCGGAACTACGTGGGCCCGCGGCCAGACCCGACCGATGACCGACAGCGACCCACCGGGCCGCCGGGACCGCAAGCGAGCGGTCCCGGACGGGACCGATCCGTCGGAACCGGCGGAGGCGACCGTCGAGGACCTGATCGAGGACCTGGAGACGTTGGAGGAGGTGGTCGACGACACGGACGAGCGCCGGCGTGTACGCGAGGCGATGCGGACCGCCCGCGACCTGGCGGCCCCCAAGCCGTCGGTGTTCGGGAAGGTCGTCCGCGGCTTCGACCGTGGCGACATCGCGGAGGCGTTCCTCGGGAGCGTCCTGTTCGGGGTTCCGATGCTCGTCGAAGGTGGCACGACGGAGATCGGGGCGTATCTGGGGGGACACCCCACGTTTCTCGTCGGGACCGCGCTGGTGACCGTGGCGCTGGTCGTGGGGATCATCTACGTCGCCGACTTCCAGGACGTGTACGTCCACCGGCCGTACCTCGGCGTCGTACCCAGGCGGCTCGTCGGCGTGCTCGGCGTCGCGGGGGTCACCGCCGTCGCCGGGCTGACCGCGTGGGGACAGATCGACTGGGCCGAGCCGGCGGTCGCGCTCGGGAGCATCGTCGTGGCGGCGCTCCCGATGGCCGTCGGGGCGGCTCTCGGGGACCTGCTTCCGGGCTAGTCGCGGATCGCACGGTCCCGCCGTCGGGACCGACCGCGGCCGCGACCGGACGCGGACCGGCGTCGATACGGGGGCCGTCGTCCGATTACGCCTCGATCGCGGCGCCGCTGTCGCCGTTGATGCGCGTGAGGCCGTAGTCGCACTCGTTGCACCGCCACTTCGTCTTCTCGCCCAGGTGGATCGTCATCGCGGCGACGCGCCAGAAGTCCCGGTCCTCGCCGCAGTTCGGGCAATAGAACTCCATCTCGAGGCTCATACCTCGTGGTGTGTGGGCCGGGAATTTCAACACACCGGTCGCCGTCGACCGGACGGGACGCCCCGGGAACGATAGCCCGAAATCCCCGGCGGTCGACGAGCACGTATGACCTTCGAGACGACGATTCCGGTCCGCTACCGCGACCTCGATCCGATGGGCCACGTGAACAACGCCGTCTACGCGACCTACCTCGAGGAGGTCCGCACCGCGTTCTTCCGCGAGGAGGTGGGCATCGATCTGGCGGACTCGCGGGCGGCGCTGGCGTCGATCGAGATCGACTTCCGCGCGCCCGTCGAGGGGACCGGCACGATCCGGGCGGCGCTCGACGTGGTCGACGTGGGAACCACCAGCCTCACCTTCGGCTACGAACTGCATCACGAGGGCCTGCTCGTCGCCGAGGGCGAGACCGTCCAGGTCGCGATCGGCGAGGACGGTCCCGAGCCGCTGCCGGACGCGGTCCGTACGGCCGCCGAACGACACGCGGCCGAATGAGCGGCGGGCGCCGCCGACTCGCGCTCGCGGCGGTGAGCGCGGGGAACTTCAGCCAACTGGGCGCGCGGGTGTTGCTCGGCGCGGTCGTCCCGTTCGTCCTCGTCGACCTCGCGACGACCGAGGCGACGGTCGGGCTGGCGCTCACCGGGATGTGGGCGACGTACGCGCTGTTGCAGTTCCCCAGCGGCGTGCTCGCCGACCGCCTCGGCGAGCGGCCGGTCGTCCTCGCCGGGATCGTCGGGGCCGGCGTCGGGACCGCGCTGGTCGCGCTGTCGTCGTCGATGCTCGCGTTCGGCGCGGCGACGCTGGTGCTCGGCGCCGGTGCCGGGCTCTTCTTCTCGCCCGGGACCTCGCTGCTGTCGCGACTGTACGACGAGCGCGGCGGCGCCCTGAGCGTGCTCACCGGCGCGGGCGCAGTCGCCGGCGCGGCGTTCCCCGCGGTCGGCGGAGCGCTCGCCGACCGCTACGGCTGGGAGGTCGCCGTCGGCGCGGGCGCCGCGGTCGCGGTCCCCGCGGCCGTCGCGACCCTGCTGTTCGTGCCGTCGCTCGCGCCGGCCAACCCCGAACGCGACCTGCGTGCGGCCGTCGACCCGGGACGCATCGTCGACGTGCTCTCCCGGCCGCCGCTGGCGTACACGACGGCGATCGCCGTCCTGTGCGGGTTCACGTTTCAGGCGGTGTCATCGTTTCTGGCGACGTTCCTCGTGGCCCACCGTGGCCTCGACCCGTCGACGGCGGCGACGGCGTTCGGTGCCGTGTTCGCGATCAGCGCGGTCGCTCAGCCGCTGAACGGCCGCGTGTCGGACGCGCTCTCCCGCGACGCCGCCGTCGCGATCAGCGTCACGCTCGCGGGCGCCGGGATCGCGACGCTCGTGCTCGCGCCCGGGACCGTCGGCACCGTCGCCGGCGTCGCGACGCTGGGTGCGGGCATCTCCTGGCCCGGTCCGATACAGGCGCGGTTCATGGACCGGCTGACCGACGCGGAGCGCGGCTACGGCTTCGGGTTGGTGCGCACGGTGTACATGTTCCTCGCGGCGTCCGGATCGGTCGTCACCGGTGCCGTCGCGGGCGCCGCCGGGTGGCCCGCCGCCTACGGGCTCGTCCTCGCGCTGCTGGCGACGTGTCTCGCGCTGCTCGGAGCGAACCGAGCGCTCGGACTCGGTCTGTAGCGGTCGAACGCGCCGCGCGGGGTGTGACCGTCCCCATCGCCTCGACGGTGCCGACCGGCCCGAGGCCGGGGTCGTCCGGAAACCGATCGACGGGGACGTCCTCCAGCTTCAGCCAGAGGAGCTGGATGACTGTCGGGTGGTGAAGTCGATCGCCGCGTCGCCGAACTCGGGGTTCTCCACGGGACCGGACGGGTACTCGCGGGCGACCTCGCCGATGGCGCCGAGCTGCCCCGGCTCCAGCACCCCGCCGCAGTTGGTCAGTCGCATCATGAAGTAGCTCTCTCGGCCGTCCCGGTAGGTAGAACACCACCCAGAAGTTGAACCGGGGGAACCGCTCCTCGCGCTCGTCCTCGAGGATGACTTCCAGCTCTCCGCCGCGAACTCCTCGATCTCCCCGCGCACCACATCGCCGTACAACTCGTCCTTCCACTGTTCTTTTTGTGTACCATCGTTGAATATTCGCTTCGCCGAAAACCGAGCGTGAGAGCGCCCGAACGTGTTCCGTCTCCTGTTAACTCGGGCGCGATCGTCGGTGAAAAGCGATCTCCTGTACCGAGTATACTGCCTCCAGAAGACGTTGATACGGCACCGAACGGACGATCAGCGGGACGTATACCATGACCAGTCGAGAATGAACACGGATCGTACTGTTCTGTCGGGAGACGGAACCGGGTCGTGACCGAGCGTTGGATCCGATCGCCGTCGACGATGTGGGCTGCACCGTGTGAGTGCGAGCCACGTCGCTCCGTGACGCACGGAACCGCGTGACGGAAGGGTTATGAGTGTTCCTCGCCTTGAACGGGTATGGCGAAAGGGAAGGTCGACTTCTTCAACGACACTGGCGGCTACGGTTTCATCGAGACTGAGGACGCGGACGACGACGTGTTCTTCCACATGGAGGACGTCGGCGGTCCTGACCTGGAGGAAGGGCAGGAAGTCGAGTTCGACATCGAGGAGGCCGAGAAGGGCCCCCGCGCGACGAACCTGCAGCGCCTGTAAGGCACTCTCAGCGAACCACCGCACCCATCGGGTGCGCTTTTCCGTTCTTTCACACCGGCGAGCCGCAGGGTCGTGCGCCGCTCCCGCGGCCACTGCCCCACTCGCTCACTCCGTTCGTTCGCGTCGGCGACCCTCCCATCGTGGGCGGGCGGTCTCCGTGCCGCTGCGCCGGTCGGCCGTGGACTCAGTCGCTCGCCTCGCTCGCGCTCTCCTCCGCGCCCGGTTCGTGGGCGGCTCGGCACGAAGACCTCGCCGCCGTAGTTCGTTGCCTCAGTTGTTCGCTTCGCTCGCTCCTTCGGCAACGCTCTCGTCGTGGGTCTCGAACCACTCGGTCAACTCCTCGATCCGATGCGTCGCCCGCTCGGGGGTCCCGATGTTGTGGTGCTCGTCCGGGTAGATCACGAGCTTTGCGTCGACCCCCCGCTTGCGGACGCTGACGTACAACTGCTCGGCCTGCGTCGGCGGACACCGCCAGTCCTCCTCGCCCGCGGTGATGAGCAGCGGCGTGTCGATGTCGCCGACGCGGGTTATCGAGGAGATGTCGCGGTACAGCGCCTCGTTCTCCCACGGCATCCCGAACTCCCACTGGTGCCAGTTGTGGTTGTCGTCGGTCCCGAAGTTACTGTAGAAGTCGTAGATGCCGTGTTCGGGTGCGGCGGCCGCGAACATGTCCGTCCGCGTGACGACGTGCGCGGTCGTGATCCCGCCGTAGCTGAACCCGGTGCAGAACAGGCGATCGGGGTCGGCGACGCCCTCGTCGACGAGGTGCTCCATCGCCGCGATCACGTCGTCGGACTCCAACGCTCCGCGGGTCCCCTTCAGCGACTCCGAGAACGCGCGCCCGTAGGAGGTCGACCCGCGGTAGTTCGGCTTCGCGACGACGTATCCCTTGCTCGTCCAGTAGGCCACGTCGAACCGGAACCCGGGCGCGTCGTAGCTCATCGGCCCGCCGTGGATCGCACAGATCGCCGGCGCCGTGTCGTGGCCCTCGGGGTCGAAGTCGCTCGGGTAGTAGACGACCGCCTCGATCTCCTCGCCATCCGAGTTCTCGTAGGCGACGACCTCGCAGTCCGGGAGCGCCGCGTCGTGCTCGTCGACCCACCCGTCGTTGAGCGCCGAGAGACGTCTCGTGGGGCCGCCGGCGTCGTTCTCGCGCAGTTCGGCGCCGGGAACGGCGTACACGTCCGGCGGCTGGTCGGCGGCCGTGAGGCCGAGCGCGACGGTGTCGCCGGCCATGTCGAACGCCGTGATCGTGCGGTCTCGACCCTGTCTGGAGAACCCACGCCGCGGCTCGCCCTCGACCGGACACACTGCGAGGCGCGTCCACGCCTCGTCGCCGATCGGGACGACGACCGTCTCGTCGTCCAGCCAGCGTGGCGCCCCCGAGCGAGCGAGCGTGCGGTCCAGTTCGGCGGAGACCGACTCGAACGCCGCGTCGGCCTCGTCGGGCGCGACGTACGCCTCGTTGGGCTCGTACCAGTTGTGGTAGTTGCTGCCGTCGAACGCCAGGCGGTCGCCCTCGGGCGACCACGTGGGGGAGCCACACCGGAGGCTCCCGTCGGTGACGACCCGACGGTCGGAGCCGTCGGGCGCGATCGTGCACACGTCGTAGGCGCCGGTGTCGTCGGGATCGTCGTCGACGCAGGTGGTGAACGCGATCCGGTCGGTCGGCCCCCACGCGGGCTGGAGCCCCGCGAGCGGCTCGGCCGAGCCCGCGCCGTCGGCGTCGTCGAGGCGGTCGAACGACTCGGCGTCGGCGTCCGCCGCGTCCAGATCGCCGACGAACAGGTACGTCGTCACGTCGTCGAGCCAGCCGGCGCCGTCGCGCTTGTGCTGGAGCCGCGTCACCTCGATGGGGCCGCCGTCCTCGCGCTGTTCGAGGTACCCCTCCTCCTCGTCGGTCGGGTCGCGGGCGGCGACGACGAGGCGGTCGCCGTCGGGCGCGAGGTCGAACTCCTTCACGCCGCGTTCGAAGGCGGTCAGTTGGCGCGCGTCGCCGCCGCGGGCGAGGTCGAACGCCCAGACCTGCGGCTTCGGCTTCCCGTCGCCGTTTCCACCGTTGCCGCCGTTCTCGCCGTTCCCCTCGCTCTCGTCGTCCTCGTTCGCTTCCGTCTCGTCGGCCTCCTCGTCGGCGCGTCCGCGCCTGCGATCGAGGTCGGTGTCGCGAGCGGCGAGGAACGCGAGCGTGTCGCCGTCGGGGCCCCACGTCGGCGACGACGCCGTGGACGCGCGGGTGAGGCGGTGCGGCTCGCTGCTCCCGTCCGTCGGCGCGACGTACAGGCCCGTCCGGTGTTCGTCGGCCGCGGGGTCGGACTCCTGTGCGGTGAACGCGACGCGCTCGCCGTCGGGGGACACCGACACCTCCGCGAGCAGTCGCAGGTCGTAGTATGACTCGATATCGACTCCGTGCTGCATACCCGCCGGTGTGGTGACGGGCACTTGACCGTTCGGGAACCACCGAGTTCGAACCGGGCGGTCGCCTCGACGACCGTGGCGAGCAGCGCGGCCGCCGTCGTGGCAAGCTACTTGCCGCCGGCGACCCACCGTCGGAGTATGTCCGTTACGCTGTACGCGCTGGACGGCTGTCCGTGGTGTGAGAAGGTTCACGACGCGCTCGAGGAGGCTGGCGTCGAGTACGAGACCGTCTGGACGGAGGCCCTCCACTCGAAGCGCGACGAGGTCGCCCGCGTCAGCGGGCAGCGGGGCGTTCCCGTGCTCGTCGACGAGGAGCGCGGCGTGACGATGAACGAGTCGGCGAACATCCTCGAGTACGTCGAGCGAACCCTCGCCTGAGCCCCGCTCCGATGCCCATCTACACCGGCCGCGGCGACGAGGGGAAGACCGACCTCCGCGACATGTCGCGGGTCTCGAAGACCTCCCGTCGCATCGAGGCGTACGGCACCGTCGACGAGGCGAACGCGCTGATCGGCACCGTCCGGCCGACGGGGTACGACGACGTGGACGAGATGCTCCGCACCGTGCAGGACCACCTCCACGTCCTCCAGGCGGACTTCGCCAACCCCGACCCAGAGGAGGGCGACCCCGTCGTCCGCGAGGACCACACCGAGCAGCTGGAGGACTGGATCGACGAACTGGACGAGGAGCTGGAGCCGCTCACGAGCTTCGTGCTCCCCTCGGGAAGCGAGGCGGGCGCGAAGCTCCATCACGCGCGGACGGTCGTCCGCCGCGCCGAGCGTCGCGCGGTCGAGCTCGCGGACGACGAGCCGGTCAACGCCGAGGCGGTGGCGTATCTCAACCGCCTGTCGGACGCGCTGTTCACCGTCGCGCGCGCTGTCAACGCCCGCGATGGCGTCCCCGAGGACGCGCCCGACTACGAGTAACGCGCGTCGGGTGGGGCCGGTCCCCGACCGCGATCCCCACAAACGGTTTATTCGTCCTCCGACAAAGGACAGGTATGTCCAAGCACTTCGAGGACGCACGATACTACCTCGGTCGCGCGGCGGACCACGCGAAAGCCGGGGTCAAGGAGGAGCTCGAGCCGGTGGAGGAACGGGTCCGTGAGATCGTGGGGCGCGAGACGGAACCGGAGCCCTCGCGACTCGACCGCCTCGAGGCCGACCTGACGGAGCTGTCGAAGCGCGCGGAGGGGGAAGCGAAGGAGGCCGTCCAGCAGGCCCGCGAGAAGGTCGACGAGTATCGGGCGGGGCGGAGCGAGGAGTAGCGCCGGTCGTCGACGGTCGGACGCGGCCGGAGGACGCCAGACCGGGTGTGCGCCGGGCATCGAGTCACAGCGATCGACCCGAGAGAATCGCCGGATCAGAACGTGGGCTCGTCACCCATGTCGTCGTCGAGCGCGGCGGGGTCCTGTTGCTCGTCGATCGCGTCGGTGAAGAGGTCGCCGTCGGCCTCCCCCTCGCTCGCCGTGTCGCTCTCCACGTCGTACGCCTGCAGCCCGCGAGTGAGGAAGTCCTCGATGGCCTCGTTGCGGTTGAGGAACTCCCCCTGCTCGGCGAGGCGAGAGATCTCGCTGTCGATTCGGTCGGGCAGGTCGACTTCGATCTTCGTCACGCTCGCTCGTCGGTCGTCGGGCGGGATTAATCCTCGGGTCGCCCCTCGAGCGGGTCGTCACGGACGGTAAGCCTTAAGCGTGCGACCGAGGTACGGTCTGGTGCGGGTTGGTGGTCTAGTCCGGTTATGACGGCTCCTTCACACGGAGCAGGCCGGCGGTTCGAATCCGCCCCAACCCACTACGTCGGTGTACGAACCATCAGGAGCGCGTCGTCGCGCAGTCTGGTGGTTTTCTCCGCTGAGCCGGTTTTCAATCAGCAGGTCACCCATCGTTCGTGCCCAAACCCGGTGACGGGACGCGGTTCGTGAGTAAGGAGGACCGCGCGATAGTTCAAGTTACCGGCACGTGGTGCCTTCCTACGACAATTTGCTCCGTCCTGCGGCATCCCTTCCGGTTGGATGTTCGGGGTTCCTTCGAGCGACTCCCTTGCTGTTTAGCTGTCATCGAAAATGACGTAGAACTCAGCGCACGCGACAACAACAATCAGCGACGCGATGAGGCGGGGCGTGTGACCCGACCTTACTCGGAAAGTTCTCTCTCCGCATCACGGACGCAATGCCAACACGGGAAGTTGTCAGAAAGTTCCGCACAGTCGCACTCCTTGCGTTCGTCCTCGATGACGCCCGCATCGCTCTCACGTATCTCTCAGAGTACTTCCTCGGCCTTCCATTCTACTCCGCTCATCGATACCTGAGAGGATACATTCGAACAGTCGTGCTCTTTAGATTCGGTCAAGGAGTTCTGTCTTCTTTTCCTCGAACTCGGCCTCGGTAATCGCTCCCTGCTTGCGGAGTTTGTTGAGTCGCTCAATAGTGTCCGTCGGGTCAGCTTCCGAAGATACCTCTACGTTCTCCTCTGACTCTCCTCTATCGTTTGTCTCTCCAGCTGGAACCTCTTTTGAGACACCCTTTGACGCCTTGTAGTTGTCCGATGCTCCCTTCGCGCCCATTACCCACCCGATGGGATTGAGACTCATCGCCGCCGTTGTACCCCACCATAGTCCACCGCGCTTCTTCGGTTTCCAGCCGCAATTGGGGCATCGCTCTACGTGTGGTGAGATTTCCTCGTGACACTCTCGGCAGATTGCCTTAGTGTCAGAAACGGTGATGTTGTGTCGCTCTGTATAACTCTCATCATAATCTCGGTTTGCACCGGTGATTCGCTGAGTATGTGCATCAGTCAATCCATACATACCTGAAAAGCAAACACCAATGAATGATACTACTAATACGACGAGATTGGGAACATCTACAGATAGAAGGTATGCTGAAATGAGAATAGTAGAAATTCCTGAGAGAACTGCTAATGGCCTCGCTTTGCTGATTTCTTTACCAAATATATTTTCCGAGTCGCTGGGTCCATAGTCCGCACTATCCCCGTCTTGACTCGTAGACTCATCATTCTCCACACACCAATTTTCCCTTGTCAGAATATATTATTTGGGTGATAATAGGAACTCTCACGAAGTGGGTGGTCACAGGCCGCGCTATCGAAATTTAGCCGGATTACTGAGTCATGTTACTCGCGTTCTACTGCGATGAGCCGGAGAGTTTTGATTCAGTTCAGCGGTGGAGTTGAGCACGTGAACATTAGGCCGGTGTTGAAATTCACAGCAGAACTCTAACTACATCCCGGCGTCATCGCAGTCCGACTTGTGAGTTATACATACCTGAATGGCCCACCGAACTACCCCTCTCTGTTGTCTCTCCCCTTCTTATCATCCTCAATGCTCAACACGATGAGCGGGGGTGCCATCCGAAAAGTCAACAGCCGGCTCATCGCATCAAAGAGTCGGACCGGCCCACACTATCCACGACGACCGAGAGAGGCGCGGCGGTTGGAACACGCGAGACGAGCGCAAACGTGTACCATAGTAACCCCGCGTGAGAAATATCTCACTCAGAGATGCAGTTTCGGGTCATCGAGGGGCGTCGATGGATTCTCGACGGTACTGTGACCTCGCAGGATGTGTGGCTCGACAGCGTGTCGATGGTTTTCGACGCCGGTGAATCTACAGGGGAATAGTTCGTCAGCCCGTCGAATATTCACCAACGAGAGCATCAGAAAGGTGAGTGTATAGAAGATACACACGTCCGTGTATACCATGGATTCCCGAGGCGCTTGAGAAATCGCGAGCGAGTTAGACTTCATTAGTACCAGATTCTAATAATACTAACTAATCTGGTAGTTTACTCATTCACCGCGCTCCTCGCGCTTGCGACCATAGATGGATAACGCGAGGAGGGGCACACAGGGCGGACTACTACATCGCGTCTCTGTTCAACGTGTACCTCTCAATGGAACTGTCGGCTGTGTAGCCACTCTGCATTGGACTAACGTAGTGCCACACACAGGACCTCAATACAGCGTAAGTACTTGATGTGTAATTCAAGTGTTTCAATTCTACAGCAATGTTCTGTTGCTGTGCCGGGACTCATCGCGTTGAACATTATGAGTCCAACTCTGAATTAGTGACGTAGTAGTGCATTAGCCTCCATTGGTAGTGGCCCATAGTAGCGGCACATCGCAGAGCGCACGCGCGGCGTGGCACGCGAAAGGGGGTAAAGTGTGACACAAATCGCTTCTAAGCCCTCTCAGCCATACTGACAGCGTCTCTGGAGATTGCAAGTACTGTGAAGGAGTAGGTTCCTCTCGGCGAGCAATTCTCTCAGGAGCGACGCAGTATCATCTGAATGTATTCTCAGCGATGCGCTCGGGAGTGGGTAAGACCGTATCTTGGGGGTACTATCTCCCCGACCATTCTCACGCCAATTCTAAGCACTCTGACAGACTCATGGGAAGCTTTCGTTGGTGTTTCTGTACCTCGCATCATAGAAAAATGAAACCGCGTAGCGGGACGCACAGCGGCTCCTGTGTCAAGGGAATTTTCGCCCGATTTTGGAGAACATCAGGAGAACCACCAAGTGCCACCGACTGAGTTGGTGAGAGAACGAACTGATGGTAGCTCACGAACCGTGAGAGCGTTTCGTGAGGTTCCGAGAGGCACGCATCCTATCGAGAAAACAAATCGCTCTGTGAACCTGCTGTGCGAGCGTGTCCTTTCGACCCGCGGTATTAAGATAACTATTCTGGTAGTTTATCGATAAGGTAATAAAACAGTCACAAATCCTCGCGTGAAAATACTAACTGAGTCCCATTCTCCTCAAGCCATTGCGCGTGCACTTCGTACTCGGGGTCGTGTTCCGCAACGAGTGACCAGAAGGCGTCTGTGTGGTTCGATTCACGGAGGTGTGCAAGTTCGTGTATTACGATGTATTCGACAATCTCCATCGGTGCCATCATTAGTCGCCAGTTGAGTCCGAGTGTTCCAGTCGTAGAGCAGGAACCCCATTTCTTCCTCTGATTTCGCACGTCTATCTTCCCGTACTCGACACCCATCTCCTCCGCAAACTGCTCCGCGCGCTCCTCGAATGTCTCACGCGCCTTTCGTCGGTATAGTGTCTCCAGCGCTCGCTTGACCGATGTTTCCTCGACGTGATGTTTCGCCAGTCGGAGCGTGTCTCCTTCGACACTCGATGACGGGCGGCGTTCAACCACGACCTCGCAATCCTGCCCGAGATACGGGAAGACCGAGCCCTCCTCGTGTTGCCGCTCAGGAATCTCCTCGCGGTATGTATCGTACTCTCGCTTCTTCTCTAACACCCATACCGCGTTTTCCTTGAGCAGTTCCTCCGGTTCACTCTCGCCGGGTTCGGGAACGACAACCGTGACGCCGTGAATGTCCACGTCGATACGCGGCTCGCTCGCATCGGAACTCTGTCGGACTTCGTACTCCATGGAGTTACCCAACAAGTCAACTGTTCGCCCTTGCGTCTTAGCCATCGTTCTGAATGAGGTAGTTCCGCACGGCATCAACGAACTCGTCATCAGCTCCGATGAGGTGGCCGAGGTCGTTCTCCTTCACCAGCACATCCAGCAGGATTCGCTCTATTTCTGCGATGGTCTGTTGGTTCGTCTTCCAACCGGGATAGCCACGGTCAACACGCTCGCGGAACTGCGTCACAATCTCCTCTGCGACAGCCTCCGCCTGCTTATCGGACTCTATCGTGTCGGGGGTCTCCTCGGTTAGGTGTGTGTAAATAGCGAACTCGGCGGCGTCCATCCCCTGCTCATCGGCTTCCTCCTCAACGTTCAACACTTCCTCCTCCACCGATTTCAGCGCCTCCACCGCCTCGGGGTCGCCTATCTGCTCACCCTGCCACCGTTCGACTATGTCGGTTACGCGCTCACTCAGCCGCTTGTATCGTGGGTTCTGGCTCTCCCGTGGATGGAGATGCTTGCGGGTCGCGTGAGCAATCTGTGAGGCTTTCACGCCGGGATTGTCGAGTCCCTCCGCGTCTGCGAGAATATCCTCTCCGAGTTTGTAGGTGGGAAAGTCTCGCTTGATTTCCCCAATCTCGACGTGTTTATTGATTATCTCCCGCGTCTTCTCGCGCATCTCCTCCTCGGGGTCGTCTTCTCCCGAGGTCGTGCGCTTGAATGCGACGTGAATCCGACTCAACCACTTGTAGTCACGCTCGATTCCCTCACTCACGAGCCGACCGTCAGGAGCGACCGCCTCGTAGAGATTCTGGAGTCGGCGGAATTGTTGCTTAAACTCGCGGCGTTCGGGGTGGGTACTCACGCGCTCGACGGCGTCGTAGGTTGCCTCCTGTGTGTCGTCTTTCGGAATCCCGTCGAAAATGCCCATCACTCGCTCAACTTGCTCCACCAAGTCGTCGTAGAGCTCGTCTTTGTCGCGGGCGGCGTAGGCTTTCGTCTCGGCATCGTAATCCAGCGCCTCGTCGATGTTCTCGAAGACGCCTTGGAAGTCCATAATCTCGCCGTTCTCCTTGCCCGATGCGGGCCGGTTTGTCCGAGCAATCGCCTGCATGAGATTGTGGTTCTTAAGATTCCGGTCGAGATACATCGTTTTCAAAATCGGCGCGTCGAACCCCGTCAGAAGCATATTATGGACGACGAGGAGTTTCGGGTTCTCCTCCTCTTTGAACGATTTCACAATGCTGTCGCGTTCCTCAGAGTCGGTGTGGAACTGCTCGATGAGGTCAGAGTCGTCCTTCGTAGACGTGTAGAGTACCTCCACCTCGTCATCGCCACGCCGCTTGCGGAGACGCTCACCGTACATTGCCGCAGAACGCCGGCTCGGCGTCACGACCATCCCCTTCCAGCCGTTCGGCGCGACGTGGTCGTCGTAGTGCGCGTCAATTTCTTCGACGGCTCGGTCAACACGCGGTTCGAGTTCCGCGAGTGTCGTCGCCGTGACGTTCTCACGGATTGCCTCGCGCTTCTCGTCAGTCGTCATCCCCCGGAACTCCTGCTCGAACTCCTCGTCAAGTCCCGCCTCGTCAATCTTCCACTCCATCTGATGCCGGAGCGTGAAGTACACGGGTAGGATTAGGCCGTCGTCAATCCCTTGCTTGACCGTGTAGCGGTGGAGGTAGTCCTCGCCCTCGGGAGAGAACTCGCGGAACGTGTTCTTGTCTTGCTCGCGCTCGCCCTCGCGGACGGGGGTTCCCGTGAACCCGAAGTGCGTACAATCAGGGAGCGCAGCGTCAAGGCGACTCCCGAGGTCGGCTTCCATAAATCGGTGCGCCTCGTCGGACATTACGATGACCTCGTCGTTGCCCTGCACGCCGGGGTCAACGTCCTCGAACTTCTGGATGGTCGTGAGGACGAGTTGACTGCTCCCCTCCTCGATGAGCCGCTGGAGGTGGTCGATGCTCTCGGCCTCCGTCCATTGCTCCAAAGAGAGGTTCGCCAGTTGGTCGCGCATCTGGCTGTTGAGCTTGTCCGTGTCTACGATGATGAACACCTGCGGGTTGCGTGCGACTTCGGGACGCGAGAGAAGATTCTCAGCGGCGTACAGCATCGTGAAGGACTTGCCCGAACCCTGAGTGTGCCAGATGAGTCCTCGGTCGTGTTCGCCTTCCGCGACACGGTCGAGGATAGCGTTGACTGCGTAATATTGCATATATCGCGGGACGATTTTCGCGTCGCCACCGGCTCGCCGCTCGTAGAACACGAAGTGCTTGAGGAGGTCAAGAAGCGTCGCGGGATTACAGAGTGCCTTGACGGCTTGCCTCATCGCGTTGTCGTCCCCGAACTCCTCCGGGGCGTCGTTCCACGGCTCGTAGAACTCGCGAGGAGCGCCGACCGCCCCATATCGCAGCTCCATCGTATCGGCGGCGACGTTGAACAAGCCGGGAATGAACAGGCGCGGCACGTCCTCCTCATAAGCCAGCAGGTCGCTCACTGCGTCGTGCCAGTCGTTATCCTGCGCGACGCTTTTCAGTTCCATCGTCACGAGCGGAATCCCGTTTACGAACAGCGTCACGTCGGGTCGGATGGTTGTCTCTCGGGAGACGGAGAACTGATTCACCGCGTGGAAGCGATTGTTTTCGGGATTCTCGTGGTCGATGAGGTCAACGTAGGTTGTGTCGGTCGCGCCGTCATCGTGCTGGACATTGAACGACTTTCCCTTGGTGAGCAACCGATGAAACGCGCGGTTCCCGTCTATCAGATGTTCCACGTCGAGGTCGCGCTTGAGGGAGGAGATGAACTTGTCCACGTTGTCCGCGGTCACGTCCTCGTTCAACGCGACGACCTGCTCCGCGAGGAGGTTCCAGTAGACGACCTCGCGGTTGCTCCGTTCGTATGCCTCATCGAGAACGCCAGCACCCCGCCCGCCGTCCAGCCCGTGTGTCTCCCATCCGACGCCGTCGAGCCACGAGAGAAGCGAGCGTTCGACGCCGCCCTCGGACGGGATACTAACCATACTGTGCGATTTCCTTGGGCACCTCTATGTTAGTGTCGGTTGTGCGGACTGTTCCTGAGAGGAGGTCTTGCATTAGACCGCGTTTGAGACGTTGGAGATGGTTCTTGTACTCTTTCTCTTTCTTGATTTGATTATCAATGGTTGTGAGAGCATCTGCAATCTCTTTCTGTTCATCTAAAGGTGGTTTGACAACTTCGATAGGACGGAGTAAGGTTAGATTGAGATTTTTCTGCGTTGTTTTCGTAGATAATCTGTTCAGGAACGCTTGTCGGTAACGTAAAAAGTGTTCCAAGAACCGCTCATCAGTTTCTTCATCAGGGGTAATACCCACCAAACTGTCTGGGAAATACACAGGGAAAGTAGCCACCGCTGTGTCTCCAATATTTCCTGCAATAGTTATGATAATTGTTCCCGGAGCGAACTCTTTACTGACTCCTTTCCCTTTCTCATTTAGCGTTTGGCTGAAGTCGGTGACTTCTCCTACAGCCTCAACTACCTCACCAGTTTGTATGAATGGATACTCTCCGCCGTAGAACTCAGGGTCATTCCTTGGTCGGTGTGTGAACTTCCCCCGTGCAACATCAGCAATCTTGTACAGTCGAGTTTTTTCCCAACTAACCGGAACTTCCCCCAACGTCCCGTATGATTCAGTCTCGTGTTCGTAGTAACCCTCTGTAAACAAAGACTGTCTAAGCCCACGTCCAACCTTCTCAGCCTGCTCGATGATTTCCTCGGTCTTCTCAATCGCCCAGTCAACCTTGTAGAGTACGGTGGCAATTTTGCGCTGTTCCGGTAGTGGTGGCAACGCAACATCCAACTCACGCCGGAATACGCTGAACGGAACACGCTGGCGTCCAGTTGAGCCACGCATCCGAGAAACTGCGTAGTTGTGTACTGGATGAGACTTACCGAGGTAGTACAGAAGCCACGGGTTGATGCTATCCCTCTTTGGTGAGAGAACAGCATACTCTGTTGACCCGATTCCGACCTCTGTTTCCATTTCTGGAACGAGGGCTCCCTTTCCGTTCTCGGTACACGGCGTAATCCGTGCAAAGAGAGTGTCGCCCTCGGTGAACGTCTTCCCGCTGTACTCGGAAGCGTCCCGCGTCCCGAAGTATTTCGGCCACGGAAGTTCCGTATCGAGAGCGTCCATCTCAATATACGTGTTCGGCTCCTCCTCGGGTTTCGGATTAGGATTCACATCATATACATCGGAGCCGTTCACAAGCTGCCAACCTTCGGGTATCTCATCCCAAAATCGGCTCCTTGCATGTTCTTGAGGGCCTTCGGTGTCCGAGGAGTCAGCGAACTCGTCAAGAGTAACCTCCTCACTCATAATTCAACGCCTCCATATGCTCGTTCATCGTCGCCTCTATCTCGTCACGCTCGGCCTGCAACTCACGTAAATTCGCCAGTTCTTCCTCCACGTCAATATCTTCCTCTGGCTCAGTCGTATCGACGTAGAGTGCAATATTCAGGTTGTAGTCGTTCTCTCGAATCTCATCAAGCGACACCGTCCGACTCACGCGCTCCTCGGTCGTCCATCCCCGGAAGTTCTCGATGATATGGTCAAGTCCGCCCTCGGTGAGTTCGTTCTGGTTCGATAGTTCCTCGTAGAACGCTTCGTCAGCGGCGTGGATGAACTGCACTTCGCCCTCGCGCTCGGCAGGCTTGTCCGTGTTCAACATGAGGACGGCGGAGGGAATCGAGTTGTTCTGGAACAGGTTCTCGGGCAAACCGACGATGGCCTCCACCATATCGTTCTCCAGCATCGGCTTCCGATACCGTTGCTCGTGCTTGCGGAACAGCACGCCGTGGGGAATGACGATAGCGGCCTTGCCTCCCGCCTCATCGCGCTCGGGACGCTTGAGTTGCTTCGCCATATGCATGATGAAGGCGTAGTCGCCCCGGTCGGCACGCGGGAGTTTATCGTGCCAGTCGAAGCGACCGTATGGGTCATCCTGAAGCCCATCTTTGTCCCAATCAGCACTAAACGGGAAGTTTGCAAGCACACGGTCGAAGCGCGTGAGTTCGTTCGCGTCGTCGTCGGTGAACGCTGGACTGGAAAGAGAGTCTTCCCGTTCGATTTCGCCCCTTAACCCGTGAATGGAGAGATTCATCTTGGCGATAGCCGCAATATCCGGGTTGACTTCTTGCCCGGTGAACGTGAGTTTCGTATCGTCGCCGCCCTGCTCCTCGCGGTAGTACCGCGCGGCCTCGATGAGCATCCCACCCGAGCCAACTGTCGGGTCGTGGAAGGTCATCCCGTCCTCAAACTCATCGACTAATCGAACGCAGAGGTTGACGATGTGCGGGGGTGTGAAGAACTGCCCGCCAGACTTGCCTTCCTCCTCCGCGAAGTGGCGTACCAAGTCCATATACGCCTCTCCGAGCATATCCGGGGGAACGCTGTCCCGGTCGAGGTCGTGCGTCGAGAGGTGTTCGACGAGTTTCCCGAGCCGGTCGTCATCGAGCGCGTCGGCGTCAATGTAGTCCGCGCGGAAGACACCCTGTAGTTCGGGGTTCTCCTCCGCGAGCGCGTCGAACGCTTCGTTGAGTGCTTGGTCAACATTGTCCGAGACGGCGCGAATATCCTCCCACAGATAGCCCTCGGGAACTACCGGAATGTCATACAGATTGTTCCGACGAGCGTAGTCCTCGCCGTACTCCTCTTTGTTCTCGGCGTACTGTTTCTCGAACTCGTCGGAGATAGACTTGTAGTAGACGAGCGGGAGGATGTATTCCTTATAGTCAGTGGGGTCAACGGCGTCGCGGATTATGTCGGCGCATTTGAACAGGTGCGTTTCAAGTTCGTTCAAAGAGAGGGGCATACGGGTAGTGTTCCGTGGAGGTATGATATGCTCTGCGGTGGAACGCGGAAACATCGAGAGGCCACGCGATGACGGGATGTTTTGTTGAGTGAGAGGTGAAATTCCAAAACGAACAGGAATTACGAGAATTGCCTCCTCGTGGTCTAAAACTGCCGCCTCATCGCGTTTAAGATTCGAGTTAAACTGCGATTGTCACCTCTACCTCCAACCGCTGAGTCACCGCTTTCTCTTTGACTGTCCACTCTACGGAATGGACACGGGTATATATACCCCCCCTCTGTCTTCTCCGGCTGTCGCATCTCAACGAGTGAAGTATTCCTCGGACACTCCGTACTTGTCCATCTCGTTACTCGCAGGTTCGTCTTCTCCTACCGTCCACGACCTGAGTTTCGACGCGACCTTCCCATACGCCTTGTAGAGTCGTCGCTCCTGCTCGGGTGGAAGGCCGCCGAGGTAGTCTCGAAACTCGGGCGGCCAATTCGCCCGCGCGTTTGGATGTGACTGGCGCTCATCGCGCTCATCTTCCTTCACCAAGTACAGGCAGACACAGAACGCAGAGAGTCGAATGTCGTAGCCGAGTCGGTCGAACTGGAGCCGTCGAAACCACACCTCGGCCTGTGTCGTCTCGGAATCGGTGAGACAAAGCGTGGTTGCGAGTGCCTCAGAGAGGTGACAGTTCGATAGGTACGTCTGGAACGGTTTGTTGGCTCGACCAGCTCCGTTCTTGTGACCCCGATGCTGAGTGTTGAGGTGCTTCCAGTAAGTTTGCTTGTGAGTCTTCCGCCAGTCTGACTCGCTCTCGAAGTCCTCTGTTGGGGACACGTCCTCGGGCTTGAACCACGACGCGTGGTTCGTATCAACGTTCGTCAGTCCCGCGTACGCGTGGGTTGACTCGTCTGTACTGTTGGCTGGTGCTATGGTTGCGCTCATCGTAGAGAATGGTGGCAGTACCGTGGGTAGACCAACTGCTACTGAGTCACTTGGCGCAGCAAGAATCTACCCGCGAACCGCCTCACTCTATACAAGGTTGCGAAGCAGCCTAAAGGCACCGAAAAACGGATAGATAGGCGCTCTACCCTGAATATTTCCAAACTCTACCCACTACGTCTCCTGTCTCACGTTCGGGGTGTGAGTGCCCTGTTTCGTTTGGAAACGGGTCGTCTTGCTGGCGGAGCGTGTGGTCGGTTCAACTTGGCCGGGGACGAGCGCAAGGTCGTGGAGGACTACCTCGAAGTGTTCTGACTCTCTCCCCGGCTCATCGCCGTCCAGATTGTGACAGAGGTTTATCGGTGTCCGCGCGAGGAGTGACAGTATGCCAGTCACCGCTTCGGAGTTCCAGCAGACTGTTCCCGAGTTTGATGAGATAGAACGGGGGGAGATTGTCTCGGTCAATGGCACGGAGTACACTCTCACCGACAAGGAAACACGTTCGCCATCACCGGGAGAGTTTGTTCACTACCTCTACGTTGAGCGCGGTGAGACGACCAATGTGGTATCGTGGAATCCGGCTCACTCATCCGAGACGGTGTGGATGTATCCAGAGAGTTCCGACGCGATGAGCGGGGGGAGTGAGGTGGAGAGTGTGAGGTTTCACCAGTAAGCAGGTACGCGAGTGGTTTTGACGCCGCCTCATCGCAGACCAACTCAGAAAACGGAACCGAACGAACTTCCAAGGAATTAGCGATTAGGGTGGCGTCATCAAAGAGATAATTGAAGCACCCGTATTAATTGCTGAGAGAGATTCAGGAAGATTCTGACGAAGTCTTTCAAACTTTTCTCTCCACCTAAGACGGGCGAATTCGTCGTCCTCCAGATGAGAATAGATTGTTAGAATTAAGCTTGTGATTTCGTTTTCAGAAACGTTACCTAAATTGAACTGGATTCTCGGTTCTCCATTGTAATTTTTTGGTGGTCTATCTGTAACCACGAGAATTGGCTGACGAGAATCATATTCATCTACATCATACCAACTATGAAGCCACTCTTTAGCTTCGTCTTCTACTCGTACATATCCGACTTCATTGGGCACGTCTCGTCTATTTGTTACTGAATTAATTGCCTCTCTCTTAGGATGGTCTTCTGGTGAAAACTCAATTATATAATAGTCAAAGCCAGAATATATGTTGATGGACTGACGCTCTACTCCAACTGACTCTGACCAGTCATCCTGTTCTTCAATACTGCTCGATGAAGTCTCGCCGGTGCTTATATAAAATAGCATTATTGTTGACAACCAATCATAGACACAAAACGCTTACTCCGATTTACTATTTCCATAGAACGGAACGGACTCCAAGAAATTAGGATAACTATGGGTCAAATACGAGCAAGAATGCAAGGTCAATCGCCAACTGTGTTCCTCCGGCACCAACTACTCCGTGAGTAAGTCCCCCAATAGCTCCACCTGTTAGGCCCACCGCAGATATAGCGACCCACTTTCCAAGTGACTTAGCAACAGCTTTTCTCCTTTGGTCACTGTCCTTCAGATAATTGTCGCAAAAAGCATCGAACGTCTTCTCAGAAGTTTCGATAATCGAAATACCAGCCTCAATAAGATTATTAATTGTTCTTTTCAGTCTCGACACTAATCCAGAGTGTTCTTGACTAAATACATATTCTTCAAAAATGATATCAGTAAGCGGGTCTCCATCTGCTGAGTATCTACTTTCTCTGTCTTTACGTTCAGCAGTATAGGGTAGCGAGTCGTTCAACGCTTCATATATTAATTCATAATTCTCAAAATATCTATCAGCTGAAAACCTTCCAACGTCCAGTTGTTGGAATCTTTCTAACACTTCAGAAATAGAAGGCAAGTCTACATACGCATTAAAAAATCTTATTTCTGGAGGAATCTTGTCTTCATCGGAGACTGATTCGTGCCTATCTAAGGCAATGTAGAGAGATTTTGGAACGTGAAAATGCATTTCGCGATGGTTTTCTTCAAGTCTTCTTGCTGTATCGCCATAATCTGGCGTGAGTATTAACGACGGGTCAACTATCAAATCACGTGGGAACTCCTCAATAGCAGTCATGGATATTACCGTACTGAAGCAAGAACAAATAGGTTTGGTTTCAGACAACTCAGAATATCAATTATATATTCTTCTCTTTCTTTCATTCTAATGTTATCCGCCGCTTTGTCGTATGCTTGTCCACACCGTGGCGGCCTCATCGCGTCGGTCTACAATGTGTCTCTGTCCTCCAGTTTTCTCCATCTTCTCGAATGGTACTGAGTCGGTTAATTGTGTCCGCAATTACCGGACTGGACGGAATGAGTTCTTTAATTGATTGTTATAGACAAAGTATAAGCACTCGAATTTCGGTTGGATGAGAAATTCGTTCCGAGAGGCTCCTGACGCATTAAACCCAACTTGGTGGATATGTTACCCTCACTCAACAGAATCTATCTCGGCCCAAATGCTCATCCGTGCGCCACACTCGTCGCACCGCCCTCGGACCCTGATGTATTGTCCGGCTTCAACCGTTCCGACTTCAGAATTAGACTGGTCAAGGTAGATGAGAGCATCGCAATCAGGACACGTGTGGCCGTCCATACCGCTTATTGAGGGATTGTGGGCAATAACTATGCGGGAACAGCTCACTCACGTCTTCCATCACAACTGCACTCGGAACTGGCTTCTCAGGGATTCTAAAAAGTTAGATGACAGATGTGTGGATTTGACTCGACTGTAGATTTTCTACTTGAGTATCCACACATCTACGGGCAGTCCCCCGCCGGTCTATCCATCCGTTCTTTATCGCCATATCATAGTGCTTGTTTACACTTCACACGGCCTCATCGCGCGGCATCGTTCGTTACTTCTCTTGTCGTGGTTGCGCTTTGTGTTTCTCCCGTTGGTACTCCTCTGGTCGGAATACGTGCGGATGATTATCGATGAAATCCTTGAGCTTCCGATACGAAAACGGTTCCTCAGGATTCATCCGCCACATATCGTATCGCTCTCGGTGGATTTTGTGCGTGTCAAACGACGGCGGGAAAGACGTGCTCGATTTGTGGTGAATAGAGGCTACATCGAACGTGAAATCTATCGAATGGGCTGTTTCATCACAGGCAGGGCAGGAGAACTCTGGTGACTCGGGAAGGTCACTCGGGACTATATCGTGGTAGTTCAATGCCTTATCGCAATCATCACACAGGTTTGAGTACTGTCCGAGGAAGATAGCCCATTCCAAGTCAGATACTTCGCTGACCGGTTTCAGCGCGTCATCGTCGGGGACGGAGACGCCGTAATTACAGAGGGCTTCCCCGTCTTTGATGATGTGGTCACGAGGTGACGGACTTCCTGCTGTTCCTTTCATTCGATAGTAGATGTGAAACGTGGACGAGTGGGGAATGTCCATACATATCGTTGAGTACCAATCCTATTAGTTCTTGTTAATTATCCTACTAAAGACTTAACGCGTCAATCTTTAAGTCTTTATTCTCCCCGTGTATCGGTCTAAACTCCCGAGAGGAGTACTGATAGAAAATCTATAAGTCCACGAGATGCTCCTCTCGCCGCTCCATCTGCTCGTTCTTCGTTGCCTTGTCGTAGTGCTTGTCCATCACCTCGTGGCTCATATCTACCCTGTCAGCCGTCACACACTTCGGTTGGCATATCTTCAACACCTCGGTGGTGTTCCGAACCGATGGATATGCAGGCTAACCGGGGCGATAGACGCGATTGTATCGGATTACATACATTCCAGTATTTCCAAATTAGCCCTCGTCCATTTCGAACGCCTCCCGACGCAACTCCCGCTTCTCACTCTCGCTACGCGCGTCGTAGTGCTTCTCCAGCGTCTTTGTTCCGACGTTCATCCGCCCGGACAGCAACTCCTTAGCGTGCCCCTCGTTGAGCCACGCAGTAATTGCGCTCCGCCGAACCGCGTGTGGGGGAATCGATGATGGGCATTGTTGGGACCGCTGGTAGTTCCCCGCTGCCTCACACTCACTCTGGTCGCGGTCGTGCGGACACTCCCCGCTGTAGTGGCAAGGACGAGTGAGCGCGTTGATATTCTGTCGGAGGTTTGTTCCCGCCGGTCGTCCGTACCGCGTTGTCAGTAGCGGCTCCCGTCCGTAGTCGTCAGTCACGTCGTGCCGCTTGAACTGGATGAAGTCGTCCAGCACCTCACAGACCCATCGGTGAATGTTGACCTCGCGCTCGGCTTCGCCCTTGTTCTTGAGCGGCGTCGCCTCATCGGGTCGATGCATAACCTCGATGTACTGCTCCTCCGAGTGGTAGTCGCCAAGGTCGAGCGCCCGCACGGTTCCGAGCCGGAAGCCGGTATCCCACAGGAGAGCAAAGAGGGCGTGCCGCATCGTCCCGTACTCGAATTTCGCTTGGTAGTCGAGAATCGCCTCGGCGGTGTCGGCCATTATCATCTCGTCCCGGGCTTCGTTGTCGGGATTGGGAATCTGCATCTTGTCGGAGAGGCCGCCGTCAATGACTCCCATCGCTTCCAGCCACGAAACGAAGACGCGGAGTGCCGAAAGGTTGTTCCGCAGGGTTGTCTCGTTGATGCCGTCCTCCTCGCGGCGATGAATTTTGAAGTCGTGGATGTGGAAGCCATCTAACTCTGAAATGTCGTCCAGCCCGGCCTCATCGGTCCACTCCACGAAGCGTTTCAGCGCGTAGCGGTTGTTCTGGAGGGTGGAGGCCGAAACTTCGGGCTTGCGTTCTTTCAGATGCCGTTCGACTGCCTTCTTGGGTATCATACTGCGGGTCATTGGTTCTCACGAACCGTTCCCGCCCGGGGGTGGTCGTCGAGGGTGGTGGTGTCGGGTAGTGGTTACCGCCCGAATCTTCACCGCACAGTCGGAGCCGCCGAGGTCGGCTGAAAACCGATTGACGGCGGCGAGGAGGCCGGCGGTTCGAATCCGCCCCAACCCACTCAGTCGCGTAACGCTCCTGAGTGACAGCCTTCCGCAGTCTCAGGCCTTGATTCAGTAATCCCGTAAGGGAACCCGTCTTCTGGCAGGGAGAAGAAGTCAAGCGAGTTGTTGGCTCCTTCTCACCGTAGCGGCGTATGGCGATTGTACCAAAATGATGTACTCGTGTAACGCGTGTGAATGTTCCGATTTCATCAATCACAGGTCTTGAGCGGAGTGTTTTCTATTGAAGGGCGCGTGAAACTGGCTCCACAGAGGGAGGCCATCCCAATCGCGGAGATCGGTCCAGACGTAACCCACTACACCGGTCTTCAATGATTCTCAATACCACGTGTCATTCCGACCGCCCGATTGTCATAGGATCCTATGAGTGGAAATGATGATGCAAACCGTGATCCAGAGTTCCACGTATCGGTCGAACAACAGGCGGGATAACACAGGTGGAGTGTCGAGATGACCACACCAACTGTCGTAAAGTTCGACGGAGGCGCTCGTTCGAATCCTGGTCCCTCTGCCATCGAGTACATCGTAGAGGCTGACGGCTGACCGAGGAGGGTCACGACCACTCGGAGCATCGACTGACAACCGAGCTGAGTACCACGCTCTTATCCGAGGTTGGAGGTTGCCTCGGACCAGGGATGTACCGAGGTCGTGGCGAGAGGAGACTCCGAATTGATCGTGAAGCAGGTCCGAGGTGAATCTGGTGTGAACCAGCCGGAACTTCGTCCACCACGTGACCGCGTGCAGGAGTTGGCTGGTGAGTTCGAGAGGTTCGAGAGACAGCACGTTCCTAGGGAGCAAAACTGGGACGCAGACGAGTTCGTGGAGATTGGATTCCCCGATTGAGATACCGTATATGATAAAAACCCTTGTGAGTCAACCAATAGGGTTCTTCCACGAACGATACGTGAGATAGCCCACCAGTAGTGCCATTCCATAGAGCGCAGGTTGGAGAAGTGGTATAACTGGCGCTATTGCTTCGATAGGAGGATATATTCGAGGGCTGAAATTACTAAGAAATTCAACTGTATACGGGTGGATATGTATAAGTAATGCACTAAGGACGAGAGGTTTTGGAAATTCTTCCCCTTTCTCCAGCTCATAAAAGCCGACCATTAATATCGCTGGGATGACAGCATTCAAAGCCAGAGTATTTGTCGTAGGTCCTGCAAACGGGACGACTGATACACCGAGTGCGAAGATATACTCAATGGGCACCTCCGTTTTGTTCGAATATAACGCTAATCCGGCTGTTCCCAAAACGATGATCACTCTTGGAATATGCTTCAGTGGACCGAGTATGTAGAAGGGATTGAATTGAGTAGTGTTCCAACTACTCGGGCCAGCGCCTGTTTCCCACCCTTTCCCCTCTCTCAGAACTCCGATGTATTCTATGTGGGTATCAACACCAAATACCAATAGTCCTACTATGATTACTCCTATACCCGTTATGACAGCAGTAAGGAACCGCCTCCGGTGCCGTAGGAGGTGTGCTCCACTGGGTGCATAAAATGGCTTAACAATACCCCCAAGGGTAGTGAACATCCCACTTAACCCGTGCTGATTTGACCGGAGTTTAGCACCAGATAAGCACAAAAATCCGGTCAACAATCCAGATACTTGTCCGAGTTTCACCCACGAGATAGTCGGTGCAAATGACACAATAACTACGTATAGAAGAAATCGTTCCCTTCGGTTGAAATTTGTATCGAATGTAGATACTAACTTTGAAACTGACCAAACAAGAAACAGTAACACAACTATATTCCAAATAAGCGCGGCGGTTACTGGCGGGAAAACAACAAGAGGAACGAAAAGCAGTACGAAAATGGGGGGATAGAGATACGGAAGTTCTCCGTGAAACTGTGCCTGAAGTGTTGGTATTTCCTGCGTCGTCTGATACAGTGGTGCTCCGTTAAGGAACCGAACGGCAGCATTGTAATAAGCTCCGAAGTCGTGCAGGTGTAATTCAACGATTCCGGTAGAAAAGAGCACCAGATTCAGCGGAACGTAGAGAAGAAACGGAAGAAGAATGGCTCCCCAAAGCATTTTTCGTTTTGAGATCTGAGGCCATATTTGCCACTGAAACGCCCCAAAACTCAACGCGATCAAGAGGATACTACCCACCACGATAATCATTGGAAGAAGAATTGGAACCTCGACTATTTGTATGATGTTTCCAATAACAGTTAACATACCCAGTACGAATAGATAATATCCAAGTTTGGCAAATACATTCTCGACGGCGTTCAACACAATGTATGCCTGTTTTTGAGGACTGTATCACTCTTTCGGAATGCATTCTCCACGCTGATACACCTCGTGACGATTCTCCGATTGTCATAGTAGAGATCGGAGAACGTGGCAAAGTAAACCGGCAGAGTTACACGGGTGTCACACCCGTCAACGTTCTGTTCACTCACAGGATTCTGCTGGCCTGTGAACGAGACCTTCTGACGTTCGGGGTAGATATGTCGTCCTGTACCTCTCGGACCACTCTGGGCCTGCTCTCGACCGATATGAAGCCGTCATAGATGTCTCCTGTGAGGACGAAATATCGGTCTGTGCCGCATACTTCGAGATGACCACAGGTCGATAACACGCGGTCAGTCTTGCGGTCGTCCAACTGTTCGCCTTCTGCGATGGGAACACCCTGAAGGTGCGGAGTTGTTGTTCGAGCGGTATGTCTGCCACATCACCTTGCGCGATACGCCAGTTCTTGTAGTTCTCGCAGTCACGGCCAGGAAGTTCGTTCTGGTTCTCGATTGAGGCGTGGTCGCACCATCTCAGGAAGTGCTTCAGCCTGTAGCGATGGTTCTGGATGGTGCTTTCCGAAGCGTCTCAACCCCGTGATCTGAGGTACTGGTCTACCGCTTCCTCTGGTACGATGGGTTCGAGCGATTGTGTCATTGGCTATCCTCTTGGTTGGCACAATCGCCAGAGTGGAGGCGGTTCGAATCCGCCCCAACCCACTCCTCCGCCACCCATCGACGTCGAGCGGCGCGAGGCGCGAACTGACCGGGCCGCGAGATCAGGACACGAGCGCGCTCTCGACCTCCGACCGCAGGGTGTCCTCCTCGACCGGCTTGGTGACGTAGCCGTCGGCACCCGCCTTCACTGCCTCTCGCATCTGATCGCGCTGTTCGACGCTGGTACACATCACGACCCGCGCCCCGGGGTCGCGCTCCTTGATGTCGCTGGTCGCCTCGATGCCGTTCACCTCCGGCATCATGATGTCCATCGTGACCAGGTCCGGCCGTGTCTCTTCGAACAGGTCGACCGCCTCGGAGCCGTTCTCGGCCTCGCCGACGACCTCGAAGTTGTCCTCGAGGATCCCACGAATGAGCGTGCGCTGGAACCCTGAATCGTCCACGATGAGGATCCGTCTCGTCATGGCTGAGAGTCCACCGTCCCGCAAATAAGCGTTCACCCGACGGATCCGAACGTGATAATCGGTGCGCTCATGTTAAGCGATCCTCCCGGGAACGCTCGGGACATGGGATCGCGGGAACCACAGGCCGACCCCGAGGCGGGCGACGAGCACGGTCGGGCGGCTCAGCGACGGGGCGATTCGGAGCGGGACGACGACCGGGAACGCCGAGGCGGAGGTTCGGCGCGGCGAGCGGACGGGGGCGTCGCGGGCGCCGGCGGGGTCGCGTCGGCCGGACCGCCCGGCGGTCCGTCCGAGTTCAAGGTCGACGACGTCGCCCGCCGGGGCGTCGACGGCGCCGACCTCGCCGACCGCCTCGGCCTCGACGACGCGGACATCGCGGCACGCAAGCGGTACAGCCGCCTCTCGCCCGCGGACGAGGAGACGCTCTCGTCGCTCGAACCGCTACTGACGGATCTCGCGCCGGATCTCGTCGACGAGTTCTACGACCACTTCACCGATCACGAGGAGACGAACGCCATCTTCGGCCAGTCGAGCAAGGGGATCGGCGCGCTGAAGCGGACCCAACGACAGTATCTGACCGACCTCGGCGGTGGGGAGTACGGCGCCGACTACTTCCGTCGGCGCGCGCGGATCGGGAAGATCCACGACATGCTCGACCTCGGCCCGCGGGTGTACTTCGCGGGATACAGCATCTACTACGAGGGGCTGATGGACGCGCTCGCCGACGAAGCCCGAGAGGCGGCCGGCGTCGAGGAGGGCTCTCCCGGCGACGACGCGCTCTCGAGATTCACCGGTCATCTCCTCCCGTTGTTGAAACTGCTGTTGCTCGACCAACAGGTCGCGATGGACACGTACATCGACTCCTACGCTGAACAGATGGAAACGGAGATCGAACGCCGTCGCGAACTGACCGAGGAGGTCTCCCGCGAGGTCGAGGCGCCGGTCGACCGGATCGGCGATGCCGCCGCCGGCGTCGCCGAGAACGCCGACGAGTTGGCCGATCTGGCGGACACGCAGGCCGATCGGATGGGGGACGTGGAGGCCGAGGTTGGAACCCTCTCCGCGAACGTCGAGGAGGTCGCCGCCAGCGCCGAGCAGGTGGCGCAGGTGTCCAACGACGCCGAGACGCTGGCGGAGGAGGGGGTCGACGCCGCCGGCGACGCCCGCGACACGATGGAGGACATCGAGAACGCGACCGACGAGGTGACCGACGACCTCGACGACCTACACGAGCGTGTGGGCGAGATCGACGAAGTGGTGTCGGTCATCGACGAGATCGCGGACCAGACCAACATGTTGGCGCTGAACGCGAACATCGAGGCCGCCCGCGCGGGCACGGCGGGCGACGGCTTCGCGGTCGTTGCCGACGAGGTCAAGGGCCTCGCCGAGGAGTCCCAACAGCGCGCCGGCGAGATCGAGTCGCTCGTCGACAGCATCCAGACCGGCGCCGAGGACACCGTCGCGAGCCTCGAACGGACCGAGGACCGCATTCAGGACGGCGTCGCCCGCGTCGACGAGGCGATGGAGCGGCTCGACAGCATCGCCGAGGCGATCCGGGAGGCGGCCTCCGGCGTCGAGGAGGTCGCCCGCGCCACCGACTCCCAGGCCTCGACGACCGAGGAGGTCGCCTCGCTGGTCGAGGAGGCGAGCACGGAGGCGACGACGGTCCGCCGCAACGTCGAGGAGATAGCCGAGGCCGCCGCCGACCAACGCGCTCGGCTCGATCGCGTCAGCGAGTCCGTCGACCGACTGGCCGACGGGTCCGACAGCTGATACGGAAGGCTTAGTAATTCTTGTCGCCTGTGTTAATATATGGGCGTCGTCAGCGTCTCGATGCCGGACAGCCTCGTCGACCGGATCGACGAGTTCACCGAGGAACACGGCTACACCGGCCGCAGCGAGTTCCTCCGGGAGGCCGCCCGGGACCTCCTCGGAGAGTTCGAGGACCGCAAACTGGAGGACCGCGAGTTGATGGGCATCGTCACTGTCGTGTTCGACTACGAGGGGACCACCGTCGAGGAGCGCATGATGCGACTGCGCCACGAGCACGAGGACATCGTCGCCTCGAACTTCCACAGCCACGTCGGCGACCACAACTGCATGGAACTGTTCATCCTCGAGGGGAACCTGGATCAGATATCGACGTTCGTCGGGAAGATCCGCGCGACGACCGACACCAAGACGGTCGACTACTCGGTTACGCCGATCAGCGACGGCGAGGGCATCGTCTGAGCGGCGACCGCGCCGTCGACACCGGAACCGAAGCCTCGGCGGACCGAACCCTCCACACCCGCCGATATGGCTCCGATATCGACTCGATCGCGGCGCAGTCCGGCGATCGTTTCGTGTGGGTTGCTGACAAATGACACGGACTCAGCACGTGGGATCCGAACCAAGCTTCAATACACGTGGGATCGTACCCCCGTATTGGAGTTATGGACATCTCAGATATCGCCGTGCCGGAGTTCGTAGAGGTGGACGCGGGCGAACGACTCGGAAAGATCCGCTCCATCTTCGATCGCGAGAACCCGAAGGGCATCATCGTGATGGAGGACGGCGAGTACGCGGGCGTCATCGGCGAGCGGGAGCTGATCAACTCGCGCGTCGACGACGACACTCGCGCGGCGGCGCTGATGACGGCCGCCCCGGAGGTCGACCGGACGGAGGACGTGCGCGAGGTCGCGCGCCTGCTGGTCGAGGGCAACGTGAAGGTGGCACCCGTCTACCAGGGCGAGAAACTGTTCGGGATCGTCACCGTCGACGACATCCTCGCCGCGGTCCTCGACAACCTGGACGCGCTGACGGTCGAGGACATCTACACCGAGGACGTGGTCACCGTCCTCGAGGACGCCCACGTCGGCAAGGCGATCAACCGCCTGCGCGAGAACGGTATCTCGCGGCTCCCGGTGGTCAACGAGAACGGCCGCCTGGCGGGTATCCTCACGACCCACGACATCGTGGACTTCGTCGTCCGGGACGACGACCGACAGACGCGCGGCGACCGTAGCGGCGATATCGATCGCATGCTCGACCTGCCGGTGTACGACATGATGTCGTCGCCGGTGCTCACCGTCACCGCCGGGGAGTCGGTTCACGATGCGGTCGAGCTGATGATGGACAACGACATCAGCGGGCTGGTGGTCACCCCCGAGGAGCGCGACGACCTCGTCGCGGGCGTGCTCACCAAGACGGACGTGCTCCGCGCGCTCACCTTCACCGAGGAGGACGCGATGGACGTCCAGGTGACGAACGTCGCCCTGCTCGACACGCTCTCGCGGGAGGACATCCGCGAGGCGATCGGGAAAGTATCGGACAAGTACCAGGAAATGCGCGTGCTTCACGCGCACGTTCGATTCCACGAGCACAAGGAGAAGCTCCGCGGCACGCCGCTCATCCAGGCGCAGATCCGCCTGCGCACGACCCACGGGCAGGTCGGTGGCTCGGGCGAGGGGTACGGCGCCGAGCACGCCTTCCACGTCGCGCTCGACAAGCTCGAGCGCAACGTCCTCGAGGTGAAGGGCGTCACCGCCGACGAGCGCTACCGGGGCCAGCTCCTCCGGAAGCTCGGCGAGCTGTGAGTCGGTAGCGCTCCCGACACGCACAAACCAGCACGGTGAACCCACCGCGGTCACGGCGCCGCTGTCCCCCGTTTTTTCGACGGCTACCGTTCTCCGCATCCCCCCGTCATCGACGATTCGCGTTCGTGGCGGCCTCGAGCGTCCCCGACCTACCGACCGAGCAGCCGCCGCAGCGTCCCGCCCGCGCGTTCGTCGTCGACGCCGACCGCCGTCCGGAACCGTTCGATCGCGTCGTCGTCGACGTCGCCGGCGGGGACTCGGAGCGTGTCGGCCTCCCCCTCGGTCTCGACGACGATCTCGCGGCCGCGAGTGGCCACGTAGACGCCCATCAGCGCCACCCCGAGCAGCAGCGCGAACGCGCCGGTGACCCGGAGGGCGTCGTCGACGACCGACAGCATCGAGAGCGCGCCGCCGATCATCGAGAGGAGCCCGCCGACGCCGGTCGCCCCGGCCGAGTCGGGCATCGACGCGCCCATCGAGTCGAACGACACGACCGAGCCGCCGAGCACCATCACCAAGCCGCCGATGACCGTGTACGCGATGGGGCGAACGAGCCAGTCGGTCGCAGTCGAGGACGGGGACACGTCCGTCACGTTGACGCGGTGGACCGAGCGCATCGTCGCCCGCTCGTCGGCCGTCGGGGTGTGCGCGAGCACGCGGTGGCTCGTCGCGACGAGGCGACCGTCCGCGACGGGAAGGCTCGCGTGGACCTCCTCGCCGGCGTACAGCAGCGACTCGACGCGGGACGCGTCCGTGACCGCCTCGACGCCGCCGCTCGCTGCGGTAGCCGTGACCGCGTCGGCGTCGGGACGGTCGTCGGAGCCGGTGCCGCCGCTGGCGTCGTCGGTCGAACCGAGAGAACCGGGGTCCGCGAGCGGCGACGGTTCGGCGGGCGAGACGACCGTGTCGGCGTCGTCGACGCCGAACTGGACCTCGTCGTCCGTCGACGGGTCGCGGTCGTCGTCCGCGTCGCCCCCGAAGTCGAAGCCGCCCATCGGATCCCTTACTGGCCGGCGAGCTTCTCGGCGATGCGCCGAGCGCCCTCGGCGGCCGCGAGGTCGGGTTCGTCGGGAACAACCACGTTCACGTCGCGGTCGAGTTCCTCGCACAGTCGGCGCTCGAACTCCTCGGCGAGGCCGGGGATGCACGCCATGCCGCCGGTGACTGCGACGTCGTTGTTCAGCGAGAGCTGGTACACCTTCATGTAGTCGTTGGCGAGCTCCGGGAGGAACTCGTTGGCGACCTCGTTCACGGCGGCGTCGAGGTACCAGTCGAGCGCGTCGACGACGCTGTCCTCGATGGTGAACTCGTGGGAGCCGCCGCCGGGCTGCTGGATCACGTCGGAGAACGGCTCGAAGTTGCCGACGTTGCCGTGCTCCTCCTTGTACTCGCGGGCGGTCGTCAGGTCGACGTGGACGCGCCCCTGGGTCTCCTCCTCGACGTTGGCGACGATGCGGCGGTCCACGTCGTTGCCCGTCACCGAGCCGGTGGAGAAGGGCACGAGCTGGTCGCCGCGGCGGTACGCGCACGCCTCGAGGTTGGTCGACCCCATGTTCACGGAGATGAACACGTCGTCGACGGCCTCGACGCCGTCGCCCATCGCGGGGATGGCGCCGCACAGCGACTCGGGGTACGCCCGCATCGTGTGTGCGCCGATGTTCGAGGACTCGATGACTTCGGTGAGGTTCTCCAGCCCGGCGTCGTTGTCCATCGTCGGGATGGCGTACACGACCGTCGAGTCGGAGGGAACGCCGTTGGCCGAGAGCAGCTCACGGAAGAACCGCCCGGCGAGCGCCGCGCGCTCGTCGTCCTCCGGGAGCCCGGAGCGAAGCATGTACTGGACCCGGTCGGGGTACTCGGCGGCGGCCTGCTCCCCAAACAGGGCCTTCTCCTCCCCCGTGATCGCGTCCTCGTACAGCGCGAGACACGTGAGCGTTCGCACCGTCGTGAGCTCGTCGCTGTCGGCGTTCTCGAGGTACCGAAGCACGGTCCGAGTGGAACCGAGCTTCACGCCGATCGGGGTCGGGTTGCTGGACTCGAAACTGTCGTCGTCTGCGGATTCGGATTCTGCTGCCATGGTTATCGGAGCGCGGCGAGGCGGGCGACGAACAGCAGGCTCGTTCGGTGGTGGCCGACGGAGAGCCGCGATCCCTCGGTGTCGTCGAAGGCCTCGAGGTACGCCGCGAGGGCGTCCTCGACGGACTCGTCGAGCCACTCCACGTCCCGATAGAAGGCGAGCGCCTCGCGGGCGCGTTCGCGCCCGCCGACGCCGACGAGGTAGCGTAACCAGTCGAGCACGAGCTGGGTCCCCACCACCGAGTCCGGAAGACTCGGCAGGTAGGGCCTGCTCGCGCCGCCGGCCGCTGCCTGAAGGAGGAAGGCGTCTTCCACCTGCGCCGCCCGCACGCGCGCATCCGCTCGACCGAGGAAATCGTCCGGTTCCGTCCACCGGTCGGGTTCCTCGTCGGCGTGCGTCGGCGCCGCCGCTCCCGTCAACGCTCGCAACTCCTTCGGGTCGTAATCGCTCGGTCTGAGCATGTCCTGGTTCGTCCGCACTCCCTGTGCCGCTACGCTCACCTACCCGGAACTGTGATAAATATGTACCCTCCCGAATATCACAACTGAAAGCGATCCGTCGCGGCGGCCCCCCGTCGAGCGGGGGAGCTCGCCGGTCACGTGTCCGCGAGGGTGAACTCCACGCGCTCCTTCTCGCCGCCCTGCGTCGTCCGGCCCTCGACGGTCACCTCGCCGACCGCATCGGTGTTCCCGACGTGAGTGCCGGCGCAGGCGGTTCGGTCGAACGGGTCGTCCACGTCGCCTGCTCGCGGGTCGGTTCCTTCCCCGCTCGCGTTCCCCGGGGGGCTCCGCGCCCCGCCGATCTCCACGATCCGGAGCTCCGTGATCGAGCTCGGGAGCAGGTCGATCCGCGTGCGCTCGGTGTCCAGTTCCGCCTCGGCGACCTCGCGGTCCATCGTGTAGTGGCGCACGGGCAGCGCGTCGTCGACGAGGGCGTTCATGCGCGCCTCGACGTCGGCGAGATCGGTCTCGGAGAACCGGGGGTGCTCGGCGTCGAGACGCGCTCTGTCGGCGTACAGTTGGTTCCCGACGGTTCGGGCGTCGAAGTCGTCGAGGAGGACCGCCGAGAGCAGGTGCTGGGCGGTGTGATACCGCATGTGTGCGTGTCGACGGTCCCAGTCGAGGACGCCGCGGACGCGGGCGCCCTCCGGCGGCGCCGCGCCGTCGAGGTGGTGGTACACGGTGTCCGTCTTCTCCACGTCGGTGACGGCGAGCTCGGCGCCGACCGCGTCGTCGCCGTCCGCGGCGCCGCCGTTCCCGTCCGCGCCGGCAGCACCGTCGCCGCCGGCGTCGACGACGTGGAGGGCTCCCGTGTCGGTGGGTTGCCCGCCGCCCGTCGGGTAGAAGTGCGTCCGGTCGAGGACGACGCGGTCGTCGAGCGACCGCTCGACGGTCGCCTCGAACTCGCCGACGGTGCTGTCCGCGAGGTACAGCTGATCGGTCACGCTCCACCGTGGGCGGCGGGCACACTTAGCGGTTCGCGACGCGGCGGTCCGGACCGGCTGCCTCCCGATCTCGGCGGTCCGGCGCGACAGCTCCGCTCCGGCTCGCGGCCCCCGACCTGTCGTAACGACTAAGGACGGAACAGGCCGTATCGTTCCGTAATGAGAACGACATTCGTTTCCTTCGGACTCGATCGACACAGGGGGTGGCCGCTGTGGGCGTCGAAATAAAGGGCTCGCGCGTCACCGCCGAGGCGTTCACCGACATGGAGCACTTCGTCCGCGAGTACCTCGTCGCGTCCGTCGAGAGCGAGGACGACGGCGGCCGGATGCGGTGGTACCCGTGGCACTCCGCGGAGTACCGCTTCAACCACATCCTGAACGTCGTCGACATCGCCGAGACGATCGCCGCCAAGGAGGGCGCCGACACCGACGTGGTGCGGGTGGCCGCGCTGTTTCACGACGTGTCGAAACTGGAGGCCGAACAGGACGTCCACGCCGAGGAGGGTGCCCGCGTCGCCCGGCAGTACCTCGAGACGCACGGCGACTACCCGGAGTCGTTCATCGCGGAGGTGTGTTCGGCCGTCGAGGACCACTCCTATCAGGGGCCGCTGTCGGACCTCGCGCTGGAGACCCAGTGTCTCATCGAGGGTGACCTGCTCGACAAGGTCGGCGCCAACGGCACCGCGCTCATGATCCTCCGGATGGGGTATGAGGCGCGCACCCACATGGACGCCGCCGAGATGGTCCAGCGCGTGCTGGAGCGCGGCCGCGAACACGCCTCGCGCGTCGAGAGCGACACGGCCGAGTCCATCGCCCACGAGCGCATCAAGCGCGTGAAGTGGTTCCGCGAGTGGCTCGAGGACGAGGTGAGCGAGATGAGCCACGAGCGGGAGTTCGACGGCGAGTAGCGGGCCGGACGGTCGGAGCGCGGTCGCCGACGACCCGCCGACGGCGGTAGAGGCGCGTGAGGGTGGCTACAGCGTGTCGAGCACGCCGAGCACGCGCTCCTCCGCCTCGCGCCCGGGGTCGTGTTCGCTCCCGTCGCGGTCGCTCTCGCGGTGTTCGGCGACGGTGCGCTCCATCGCCTCGACCAGCGGCGTCGACTCCCACCCCAGCGCGGCCAGCTTGTTCGTGTCGAGGACGTGCGGGTACTCGCGGTAGAGGACGAAGTCGTCAGCCGCGAGGCCGGCGGCCGCGAGCTCCCGTTCGCCCGCGCGGACGACCTCCACGTCGGTGTCGGCCGCCTCGGCGATCAGGTCGACCATCTCCTCCATCGTGACCAGCGTGCGGTCGCCGACGTTGTACGCCTCGCCGGGCTCGCCCTCCTCGGCGACGATCCGCAGCGCGCTCGCCACGTCCTCGGCGTACGCGCGGTGCCAGAGGTTCTGGCCGTCGCCGGGCACGACCACGCGATCGTGATTCAGCACGCGGTCGATCCAGTAGTCGAGGCGCTCAGTGTAGTCGTGGGGTCCGTAGACGATGCACGGGCGGACGCTCATCGCGTTCACGCCGTCCTCGGCGGCCGCGACGACCTCGCGGTCCCCCTCGGCCTTGCGCGGGCCGTACGAGTCGTGTGCGTCGTCGGTCGCCTGCTCGTCGGTGCACGCACACAGCTCGGTCTCGCCCTCGCGCTTGGGGATCTCCTCGACGCCGTAGGCGGACCCCGAGGAGATGTACACGTAGCCGTCCACGTCGGCGAACACGTCGGTGGCGACGCGCACGTCCTCCGGGTAGTAGGCGACGCAGTCGATCACGACGTCGGGCTTCACGGAGAGAGCGGCCGCCTTCAGGTCGGTGTCGTTCCGGCGGTCGCCCTCGACGTGACTCACGTCCTCGACGTCCGCGAAGGGGTTCTCGTGGTTCCCGCGGTTGAATATCGTGACCTCGTAGCCGTTGTCGAGCAGGTCGTCGACGACGTGTCGCCCGATGAACCGTGTCCCGCCGACGACGAGCGCGGTGTCTGCCATAGGCGGGGCCTCGTGTGCGGCGGCCGAAAACCTCGCGGTCCCCGGCGGGCTCGCCGGTTCGTCGCGGTCGGTGGGTGTCGGTGAACGCGCGACGCTACTCGTCGCCCTCGTCGCTTTCGCCACGTAGGGCCGCGATCACCGCCTCCTCGGTCCCTCGATCGGGCGCCTCCTCGGGGCCGGTGACGCCCGCATCGACGTGCGCCCGCGCCGTCTCGGCGACGTACTCCGCCGGCGGCGTCGACTCCCATCCCAGCGACGCGAGCTTCCCGGTCGAGACGAGCATCGGGGATGGGGTGTACAGCGGGAACGCGCCGGGCTCGACGCCGTGGGCGGCGAGCTCTCGTTCGCTCGCGTGCACCGGCGTCACGTCCGTGTCGAGCCCGTCGGCGATCAGCTCCAGCGAGCGATCGAGGGAGTACGCCGACCGGTCGGCGGCGTTGTACGCCTCGCCGGGCTCGCCCTCCTCGGCGACGAGCAGGAGCGCCCGGGCGAGGTCTTTCACGTACACACGGTGGAGCAGCGATCCGCCGTCGCCGGGGACGAGCACCTCGTCGTGTTCGGCGACTCGGTTCACCCAGTGGCCGAACCGCTCGGTGTAGTCGTGGGGGCCCTGAACGAGCATCGGCCGGACGGCCATCGCCTCGACGCCCCGCTGTGCGGCCGCGAAGACGGCGCGGTCGCACTCCGCCTTGCGCGGGCCGTACGTCTCGGCGTCGTCGGCGTCCTCCTGATCGGGCTCGCAGGGGTGCAGGTCCGTCACGCCCTCGCGCATCGGCACGTCGCCCGGGACGTACGCGGACCCGGAGGAGACGAACACGTAGCGCGCGTCGGCGAACACGTCGGTCGCCTCGCGGACCTCACCGGGGTGGAGCCCGACGAAGTCGACGACGACGTCCGGTTCGACCGCGTCGCGGGCGGCCTTCAGGTCCCCGCGGACGGTTCGGTCGCCGGTCCGGTTGGTCACGCGCTCACGATCCGCGAAGGGGTCGGCGTGTTCGCCGCGTGTGACCGTCGTGACGTCGTATCCGGCGTCGAGGAACGCCTCGACGGTGTGCCGGCCGATGAACCGGGTGCCGCCGACGAACAGCGCGGTGTCGTAGCTGGTCATGGGAACTCGTGTACGAGAACGGTGAAAGCCGTTCGCCTCCCGGCGGTTCGGGAGCGACCGGATGGGGGTGGCCGCGGGGCCGTCTCGCGGCCCCGTGCCGGGAACTCAGACGATCGAACTCCAGAGCGGCTCGATGACGAAGAACAGCGCCTGGTAGCCGGTGTACCCGATCACCAGCACCGAGGCGGCGATGGCGCTGTTGGGCTTGTCCATCTCCAGGTTGTTCCGGGCCTCGACGCGGCGGGACTCGTACTCGAAGAAGTCCGAGATGACCATCCCGATGACGAGCACGGACAGCACCATCCCCCCGTGGGGTTCGACGATCATGAACGCGAACGACAGCACGACGAGCAGGACGTTCACGATCTCGTGGGGGAGATACCGGCTCAGGGCGTCGTCGTCGTCCCCCTCGGCGGCCGCGCGCTCGAAGCTCCGCTGTGCGAGCAGCCGAGTGACCACGTTCACGAGCACGACCACGAGGATGACGTACGGCAACACCCCCGCCACGGACTCCAGCGCCCCGAGCGGGACGAGGAACTCCAGCGGTGACGGTAACATAGGGGGAGATCGGTCCACGACTCATTAGAACCTTTCCAATCCCGTGCGGGGGATGGCTGGATGGGGCCGACCGGGCCGGGGGAGACGAGATGGATGCAGGTCGACCCGAGACCCGCCGAGCGGCCGGCGGCTGCGGGTCCCGTTCAGCGTCGCCGTCGCGACGACACGGCCGACGGCGACACCCGGAGGAACGGAACGTGGCCGTCGACGGCGACCCGGACGGTCGCCTTCGGCGGGACGAGGCCGGCGGTCTCGCCGTCGACGATCAACTGCACGTCGCAGTCGTCGCGCTCGACGCGCACCACCGCCTCGTCGTCGACCACCCACGTGTCGACGGTCGTCGCGAACGGCGAGACGGGGACCACGGACAGTCCGGTCCCCGGCGCGAGCACGGAACCGCCGGCGGCCCGCGCGTACCCGCTCGACCCGGCGGGCGTCGCGACGACGACGCCGTCCGAACGGACCCGGGCGATCGGCTCGCCGCCGCCGTCGCCGACGGCGTACTCGGAGATCCGCGCCGGCTCGACCGTCATCAGGGTGGCGTCCAGCGCCGCCCGGGCACGACGGTCGCCGTCGACCCCCACCGAGAGCGTCGCCCGCGACTCGGTCCGCCCCCGTCCGTCCGCCAGCGCGGCCAGCGCGGCCCCCGCGTCGCCCCGGCGAACGGCGTGCCGTCCGTCGCCGGCGTCGATCGGGAGGACCGGCGCGGACGGGTCCCCGAGGGCGGTCTCGACGAGCGCGCGCTCGCCCAGGGTGACGACCGCGTCCGGGTCGGCGTCGCCGGCGACGACCGTCCCGCCGGCGGCCTCGACCGCCTCGCGGAGGGTACCGTCGTCGCCCGCCAGCGCCGCGCGGAACTCGGTCATGGTGTCGGGGGTTGACCGGGCCCCGACTTAACGAACGGGGTATCGCGTGCCGGGAGCGGGACCCGGGCGGTCGAGTCCTCCGGCGACGCGTGCCCCTACTCGATGACCGCGCCGTCCTCGTCGTACGGCCAGTCGCCGATCACCTTCATGCCCGTCGCTTTGTCCTCCGCCTCCAGCGCGGCGGCGATCTCGCTCGGCTCGCGGCGTGCCACGTCGGTGTCGTTGCCGGCCAGGTCCGCGACGAGCGCGGTCAGGAGGATCGCCTGTTCGCGGAGGTCGCGCGCCTCCAGTTTCTCCAGGGTGTCGGCCTCGGTGTGTCCCCAGCCGCGACCGCGGCCCTCGGTCTCGCCGGAGACCATGTATCCCGGAACGCCGTGGATGACGAACGGCCAGTGGTCGCTGTGGGGGACCTGCTCCTCGCTGGTGGACACGGGGTGGTCGAAGCGGTCCGCCAGTCGCTCGGCGGCGGCGGTCAGGTCGTCGAAGCCGTGCGTCGACAGCGACAGCGTCCGGCCGAAGACGTTGGAGTCGACGTTGACGATCGCCTCGATCGCGTCGCGGTCGGCGCGCTCGGCCTCGACGCCGGAGCCGACGAGGCCCACCTCCTCGGCACCGTAGGCGACGAAGCGGACGCGGGTGTCCAGTTCGTCCTCCATCCCCGCGAGCGCGTTCGCGACCTCGACGATCGTGGCGGTGCCGGCGCCGTTGTCCATCGCGCCCTCCGCGATGTCGTGGGCGTCGACGTGCGAGGAGACCAGGACCTCCTCGTCGGTGTCGGGCCCCAGCTCGGCCATCGCGTTCCCGCTCGTGGCCGCGGGCGTCTCGCAGTCGACGTCGACGGTGACGGAGTCACCCTCCGCCCGGCGGGCGAGGCGCGCGCCGACCTCCGCGCTGACGCCGACGGCGGGAATGTCGCCGATGGGGTCGTCGTCGGTACCGACCGAGCCTGTCGGCGGGAGACACCCCTCCACGTGGTTCCGGAAGACGAACGCGGCGGCGTCGTGGTCGACGGCGTAGTAGTACTTCTCCGTGCGGTGGACGAACCGATCGAAGTCGTCGGGCGTGTCCGAGGACACCATCACGACCTTGCCGGCAACATCTGTCTCCTCGAAATCCGAGGGGACGCCGTAGCCGAGGTCGACGAGGTCGGCGGTCGCCGTCCCGCTCGGCGAGCGCGGCAGCGCGATGCACGGCTCGCGGCGCCGGCCGTCAGCGATCCCGGCGTCCCCGCGTTCCCAGCCCTGTAGCTCGAACTCGTCGACGCGCGCGTTCCGACAGCCGGCGTCGGCGAGGGCGTCGCGGACGAGTTCGAGCCCCTCGCGCTCGCCGGGCTGACCCGCCATCCGGTTGCCCACGTCCACGAGGTCCTCGAGGAGGCTCCACCCCGCGTCGCTCGTGAACGCGTCGCCGATCCAGTCGGTTCGCTCGGAGAGATCCGTCACGCTCGCACGGTCCGCGGGTTCGAGTAAAGAGGTTCGGGAGGCGGCCGCGGGGGCCGGAACCGACGGGACGGACCGAACGTCGCCGGAGACGGGGCGGCCGACGATCGCCCGTGCTATCGGGCGACGCGGACGAACTCGTAGGCGTACACCCAGTTGAGCAGCACGTACGTGACGACGCCCAGCGTGAGCGAGACGATCCACGTGCCCGCGGCGATCCGCCCGACGCGCCTGTGGGCGGTCTCCGTGCGGAGCTCCTCGGGCGTGTGGGTCGCCCCGAGGACGAGCGCGTACAGGACGACCGGCACCGTCACCACCGACAGGAGGATGTGGATCGCGAGCATCGCGAGGTAGGCGCCCTCCACGAGGCCCGCGTACGCGCCGAGGAACGCGGTCTCGCGGATGATGATGTGCTTCTCGCCCGGACCGCCGCCGACCTTCGCGAGGTACATGACGAGGAACACCATGATCAGACCGAACGAGGCGCTCATCGCGGCGGCGTGCTTGCGCACCTCCCCCGCGCGGATCCAGCGCCATCCCAGCACGAGCAGCACGGTCGTCACGGTGTTGACCGCGGCGATCGCGTGACTCAGGAGGTTCACCTGCCCCTGCGTGAGCGACGGGAACACCGACTCCGGGACGACGCCCGCGAACGTCCCGATGACGAGCGCGTAGCCGACGACCGACACCACGGCGACCGTGGCGCGCGGGTACTCCTTCACCGTGCTGAGCGGGCCGCTCGCGTCCGCTGTTGCCATTGGCCACGTTTGGAGTGGCGCCGACTTGCGTCTTCGGGTTCGGGCGCCGGGGTCGACCACGTCGATCGACACGGGCGGCCTTTTGTGGCCCCGACCGCCACCGGCGCCCATGGTCACTGACGCCTCCCGCGCCGCCGTCGACGACGCGATCGCTCGCCTGCGCGAGGAGTGGGGCGACTGCCCGCTCGCGGAGCCCCGCTGGGAGGTGACGCCCGCCGAGTGGGAGCGCGACCGGGAGCGCTTCGCCGCCGACACGCTCGGCGGAGCCGGTGCATGGGTCCGCCGCGGCGACGGCGCCGCGCTGGTGGTCAGACACGAGGGCGAGTCGACGTGGTCGGAACCCGGCGGAAAGGACGAACCGGGGGAGTCACTCGCGGCGGCTGCCGTCCGGGAGACGCGCGAGGAGGCCAGTGTCGAGGTCGACCTTCGCGGGCTGGTGATGCTCCACCGCGTCGCCGTCGACGCCCCCGACAGGCCGACGCTGTTCCGGCTGATCGCCACCTTCGACGCCGACTACGTCGCCGGCGATCCCGAACCCCGGGAGGGGGAGATCGCGGCGGTCCGCTGGGTCCACGACCATCCGGACGACCTCATGTACCCGGCGGTGGCGGAGTACCCGCTGTGACCCCGACTCCGGGGAAAAGCCTACACTCGCGGACGCGGACCCGACTGGTGTGATTTCCCTCCCACCGGTGCCGTCGCCGGCGTTCCCCTCCGCGCTGTCGACCGTCCTCGCGTGGGCGGGCGACTGGTGGGAGCTGTGGGCGCTCATCGCGGCCGGCTTCCTCGGAGTTCGACTCGCCCCGGCGTTCGTGGCGCGGACCGAGCGTCCGGCCGCGCTCCCCGACGAGGTCGCCCGCACGGTCGAGCGCGTCGGCGTCCCCGCCGACCGCGTCGGCGTTCTCCGACGCGACGGGCGGGTGGTCGCGTACGCGGCCGGACTGACGGCCGTTCACGGTCGGGTGTTCGTCTCGACCGGGCTGTTGCGGGAACTCGACCCCGAGGGCGTCGCGGCGGTCGTCCGCCACGAGCACGCGCATCTCGCACGGGGACACGTCCCGCTCCGGGTCGGCATCCCCTGCGCGTACGCCGTCGCGTGGGCAGTCGACGCGACGCTGTTCGGGCGCGCGGGGCTCGTCGCCGGCGCGGCGCTGGCGGTCCCGCTGGCGTACCTCTCGGTTCGCGTCGCGCGCTGGACCGAGTACGACGCCGACGCGGTCGCCGCCCGCGGGATCGGCGACGACTACCGCGAGGCGCTCGCCCGACTCGCCGCCGGGGGTCACCTCGGCGGGACGACGCCGTCGGTCGGCAGACTCCGTCGACTGCTCGCGTCGCTGTCGATGCACCCGCCGCTCGGGGAACGACTGCGGCGCCTCGACGAACGGCCGGACGACGGGACGCCTCGAGTGTCCGACGGTCCGCCGACGCGCGCCGCTCGTGGGGAGGATTGAACCGCGAGGCGTGCCGGACCCCTGCGATCGCCGTCGACCTCAGATGACGCCGGTGAACGTGGCGACCTCGACCGCCGCGTCCTCGTTGACGCCGTCGCCGAGGATGGTGTAGCGGTCGCGAATGGTGTGGGCGGTCGTGAGCGCCTCGATCACGGTCTCGTCGTCGATGCCGAGTTCGGCCGCGGTGGTCGGGGCGCCGATCGCCTCGAGCGCGTCGCGGATGGCGCGCCACTGGCCGTTCTCGCCGGTGTGGAGGTACTCCGTGAGGACGGACCCGACGCCGACCTGGTGGCCGTGAAGCCCGGGCGAGTCGGCGATCCGGTCGAGCTGGTGGGAGAACAGATGCTCGGCGCCGGAGGCCGGCCGCGAGGAGCCGGCGATCGACATGGCGACGCCCGAGGAGACGAGCGCCTTGGAGACGATCCAGGAGGACTCCTCGAGACCCTGTTTGATCGAGTCGGCGCTGTCGACGAGCATCTCCGCGGTCATCTCCGAGAGCGCGCCCGCGTACTCGCTGTACTCGACGTTCTTCAGGCGGCGGGCGAGCCGCCAGTCCTTGACGGCGGTGTAGTTCGAGATGATGTCGGCGCAGCCGGCGGTGGTGAGTTCCCACGGCGCGTTCGCCATGATCTCCGTGTCGGCGATGACCGCCAGCGGCGGGTCGGCGGCGACGGAGTGGCGCGTGTCCCCCTCCGGGATCGATGACCGGCCGGAGACGATCCCGTCGTGGCTCGCGGCGGTGGGCACCGAGACGAACCCGACGCCGAGCTCGTCGGCGGCCATCTTCGCGAGGTCGATCGGCTTGCCGCCGCCGAGCGCGACGAGGAACGTCGCGTCGGCCGCCTCGGCCGCCTCGACGATCTCCGCGACGGCGCCGAAGCTCGCCGAGCCGACCGTGACGGTCTCGACCCCGTCGAACTGCGCGCGCAGCCGGTCGCCGGCGAGGTCGTTCGGCGTCGGCGAGGTGACGAGCAGGGGTGTGCCGGCGAGCGATAGCTCCGAGACGGCCGTCCCCACGTCGTCGAGCACGCCGTGCCCGACGAGGACGTTCCGCGGGAGCTTGATCCACGTCGACTTCTCAAACATGGCGGCTGGTTCCGGGTCGGGATGTAAAGGGGTTGCCGTGTCGCCGGGGCCCTCACCGACGGCGAGAGCGGCGGCGCCAACGACCGCCGGGGCGAGGATTTAGATAGGGTGACGGGACGATCGTCGCCGATGCGTTGACAACGAACCCGGCGCGTCAGCGGGTGTGCGACCACGCGCGTCGGGGTGGAGCCGGTCGCCTGTTCGCCCCGAACTCCACGTAGCGACGCCGTCGATGCCGTCCCGGTGTCGGGTCCGGCAGCGACTACACCAGCGGGCCGAGCGTCCGCGCGGCATCGAGCAGGAAGGCGACGCCGAAGCCGCCCAACAGCAGCGCCGACAGCGCGGCGACGATCGGCGCCAGCGCCTCGACGCGCCGCTTGGCGGCGACGAGCGCCCTGGGGAAGCCAGTTATCCACAGGCCGATACCGCCGAAGAAGCCCACTACCAGCGCGGGGCTCCCCGTTTCGACGACGAGTGCTCCCGCGAGCTCCGCCACGTCCGCCGCGCCGAACACGTCGATCTCACCCGGTTCGAGCAGTCCGACACCGACGGTGAGCCAGAACAGCACCTGATAGGGGTTTGTCAGCGCCAGCACCAGCGCTTTTCGGAACCCCGCGGACTCCTCGTCGATCAGATCTGTGTCGACTTCGATGAAAGAGCCTCGGACCTCCCGTGCCGCGCCGTAGGCGTAGTACAGCATGAGCACGCCGCCGACTCCGACCATGAGTCCCTTGACGATCGGCGCGTCGTTCAGGAAGCCGACGACGCCCACGAGCGAGAGCACGAGGAAGACCCCGTCGGCGGTCGCGGCGCCGAGGCCCGCCCGGAAGCCGGCGGTCCATCCCCGGAGCACGCTCTCCTCGGCGATGACGGCGTTCATCGGTCCCGGCGGCGCGGCCAGCGCGAGGCCGAACACGACGCCGGCGACCAGCGAGGCGACGACTGACACGGTCCGTACGAAGGCGCGCTGCCGTGAACAATGCGCCGGTTCGTGCTCACCCCACGTCGACACGCCCCGATCGCGCTACAGGAGCACCAGTACGGCCGACGAGACGGCACCGACGACCGCCTCCCAGACGGAGAACCCGGTCGAAAGGGCCAACACCGTGTCGAGCCCGAAGAACGCGAACAGCGCAGCGCCCGCGAGGTGCGCCTTCCGCACGTCGAAGCGGTGACTGAACCGGTGGAACAGGTACGCGTTCGCGAGGCTCACCGGGATGATGACGGCCATCTCTCCGACCCAGATCGCCGAGGCGGCGCCGTACTGCGCGGCGAGGCTGATCGTCACCAGCTGCGTCTTGTCGCCGAACTCGCCCGCGGCCATCATCGAGAAGATGGAGAGGAAGCTCCCGACCCGTCCGGATATCTCGTGGCCGAACAGGCTAACCGATCCGCCGACGCCGGGCAGCACTTCCCCGCCGTCGCTCTCGACGGCGTGTGTGCCGGCGTCGGCGGCGGGCGCCGACCGGAAGAGCAGCACTGCGAACACGAGAAACATCGCGGCCGTGAACGCGTCCAGCATCCCCGCCGACAGCACTGACTGGAGCGCGGCGCCGAACCAGATCTCCAACGCCGTCCAGCCGGCGAACGCCGCTCCCGCGGCGCCGACGACGATCGCCGGGCGGTACCGGGTCGACAGCCCGGCGATGATGAACTGCACCTTCTCGCCGGGGAGCACCGCGAGCTGCGTCACGGCCGCGACGACGACGATCTCCCAGAAATTCACGCCCCACCCACCCCCGCGTCGGTCGCGGCGACGCCGTTCACCCTCTCGACCGGGCGGACCCGGACCGCGGCGGCGATCGTCTCGGGGAGGCTCTGCTCGCGGTCGCCGTCGTCTCCCCCAGTATCGCCGCCGGACGTCCCTTGGTCGGGCTCGACGGCGACCGTCACCATCCCGAACGGCGCGATGTCGACCACCTCGACGATCGTTCCGGGGGTGATCCCCGCGCGGTCGAGGTACTCCAACTCCTCGTCGTCGCGATCGCTGACGCGCGCGATGACGACGCGCTCGCCGACGGCGATCTCGGTGAGCGGGCGGGTGTCGTCGTCGGCCGGCGGCTCGAGGTCCTCCCCGGGAATGGGGTCGCCGTGCGGGTCGACGGCGGGATCGCCCAACACCGCGGCGACGCGGCGTTCGAACTCCTCGCTGATGTGGTGTTCGAGCGCGTCCGCCTCCTCGTGGACCTCGCTCCACGAGTAGTCGAGGTGCTCTGCGAGATACGCCTCGAGCAACCGGTGGTGTCGGAGCACCTCCAGGGCGACGGTTCGCCCCTCATCGGTCAGTTCGGTCCCCTTGTACTTCTCGCGCTCGACGAGCCCATGTCCTTCTAGCGTCTCCAGCATGCTCGTCACCGTCGGCGGCGTCTTCCCCACGCGTTCGGCGATGGCCGAGGTCGACACCGGCGGACCGTTCTCGGTCTGGAGCATGTAGATAGCCTTCAGATAGTCTTCCATCACGTCACTCAGCATCGATCGATGAGGATTAGACCTGTCTAACGGAAATACTTCACGGCCCGAAACAGTCGGTGAACGGCGACCGGCGTCGGAACGGCGTCAGTCGAGCACCCCTCACGTCAGATGCCCTTCCCCATCAGGTGGCTCCGGAGCACGTCGGGCGCCTTGACTCCGGCGTCCGGGTTCACCACGACGACCTCGTCGTCGCCGCCGAGGGCGCCGGACTCGGCGAGGCGCCACGCTCCCGCCAGCGCGACGCCGCCGGCGCCGCCGACCTCGATGACCTCCGTCCGTGCGACGGTCACGGCGCTTTCCAACGCGTCGTCGTCCTCTACGGTGAGCGCATCGCCGTCGACGTCGCGCAGCGCCGCCAGCGCGTGGTCGCCGCCGGCCGGATCCTCGATCTCCAACTCGCCGACGATGGTGTCGGGACCGCTCCAGGGTTCGACCGCGTCGGCGCCGGACTCGAACGCGGTCGCGATCGGCGCGCAGCCGGCGGGCTGAACCGCGTACACGTCCGGAACCCCCTCGGCGAGTCCGAGGTCGACGAGGTCCTCGAACCCCCGTACGACCCCGACGACGAGTTCGCCGGTGCTCGCGGGGAGGACGACCGCGTCGGGGAGCGAGGCGGTGGCGTCCTCGCCGTCGCGCGCGTCGAGCAACTCGTAGGCGATCGTCTTCGCCCCGTCGTGGCGGTACGGCGTCGTGAACTCCTGTAGCGAGTGGTACTCCGTGGCCAGTTGCTCGTCGACCGCGGCGGCGGCGTCGCCGTAGCGCCCGCCGACGACGCGCATCTCGCCGCCGTGGACGTTCACCATCGCCTTGTTCGAGAACGCGGTTCTGGAAGGGACGAACGCGTACGAGCGCAGGTCGGTGCGCCCCGCGTAGGCGGCGGCCGACTGCCCGGCGTTGCCTGCGGCCGCGAGCGCGAGCGGCTCCAGCCCCCGCCGGTCGGCCGCAGTCACCGCGAGGCTCAGTCCGCGGTCGAGGAAGGTCCCGGTCGGGTTGCGCCCCTCGTCTTTCACGTACGCGGCGGCGACGCCGAGCTCGTCGGCGAGGCGGTCCGTCCGCACGAGTGGCGTGTCGCCCTCGC